>ENA-OQJB01000028-OQJB01000028.1-human-gut-metagenome-genome-assembly--contig:-NODE-28-length-76232-cov-5.199461_pt1 | contig 76232 bp, 86 predicted proteins | sample MGYA00242599_ERZ504765 | MGnify/ENA primary metagenome ERZ504765 (study PRJEB26092, sample SAMD00036354) | human gut metagenome | host: Homo sapiens | study: EMG produced TPA metagenomics assembly of...
GGTCATCTTACAGATACATATGTATACGATCTCTATAATACTCCAGTCAGCAAGAATTATGGCAGCTTTATGTATGACAATTATGCAAAAGTGACAGGTGGAGAGAAAAATATTTCCATGTTTGTAAATTATGTCGAAGGCATTTATGTGGGATATAAGTTCTACGAAACTGCTGCAAAAGAAGGATTGATAAATTATGAAAAAACAGTGCAGTATCCGTTTGGATATGGTCTGTCTTATACAGAATTTGAATCTGAAATTGCAAAGGTAGAGGATAATGGAGAGAAAATTTCATTACAGGTCAACGTGAAAAATATAGGGGATACAGCAGGAAAGTATACTGCAGAGATTTATTATACTCCGCCTTATTACAATGGTGGAATCGAGAAGGCATCAATGAATTTGATGCAGTTTGCAAAGACGAAACTTCTTGAACCAGGAGAAGAGCAGACATTACAAATAGAATTTCTGTATGAAGATATGGCATCATATGATTCCTCGTGTATTAAGAGTGAAGAAGGCGCTTATGTCCTTGAAGAAGGAGAATATGAAATTTCTCTTTGTAGTGATTCTCATACCGTACTGGATAGCTACAAAACAACGGTAGACAGAGATATTATTTATGATGAAAGTAACGATGGAAAGAGAAGCAGTGATAAAAAGACAGCTGTAAATCAATTAAAATTTGCAGAGGGCGATGTGGAATATCTGAGTCGCACAGACCAGTTTTCAAATTATGAAACGGCAACAGCAGCACCAAAAGACTTTTCATTGTCAGAGGAGGCTCTTGCAGATTACAGAAGTGCATACACTTTTGATATGGCAAATTTTCAACAGGGAGATGAACAGATGCCTGTTACAGGAGCGGACAATAACCTAAAATTAAAGGATTTGCAAGGTCTTGACTATGAGGATGAAAAGTGGGAAAAATTGTTGGATCAGCTTACTGCAGAGGAGATGTTTAATCTGGCTGCAAATGGAGGATACCATACAATTGCACTTGAAAGTATCGGACTGGCAAACACAGAAGATGCAGATGGTCCAACAGGAATTCACAGCAACTATAATGAAGGTGCAGGAATTAACTATCCATCAGCTGTTATGCTTGCAAATACGTGGAATCAGGAACTTGCAAAACAGAAAGGAGAACGGATTGGCAAGGAGGCTAAAGAGCTGGGAATAACAGGATGGTATGGTCCGGGAATGAATATCCATAGAAGTGCATTTAGTGGACGGAATTTTGAATATTATTCAGAGGATGGAACACTTTCTGCATTGATGGCAGGAAATGAAGTAGGAGGGGCAACAGAACAGGGATTAATTGTTTACATGAAGCATTTTGCATTAAATGATCAGGAAAATCACCGTGAAAAAGGGTTGTGTACATGGAGTACAGAACAGGCTATACGTGAGATTTATTTAAAACCTTTTGAAGAAAGTGTGAAAGCAGGAAAAGCCACGGGAACAATGACATCTATGAATTCGATAGGAACTCAGTGGACAGGATGCAGTGATGCATTGCTTATGAATGTCCTTAGGGATGAATGGGGATTTCAAGGTTCAGTAATTACAGATGCGTACATGGGAATGTATCAGATGAGTGCAGACTATGCAATTCGCACAGGTGGAACAAAGATTTTAGCATTCAGTGTGACAGATGATTTCTTTAGCGAATTGGATTCTGCCAATACAGTTAACGCATTGAGAAATGCAGCACATGGTACTTTGTATGCTCTTGCAAATTCAAATGCGATGGCTAAAGACGTGAGTACACCGATATGGGTATTCTGCCTGATAGGAGTGGATATTTTACTAGCAGCATGGGTTGTATATGAAGAGATTATGGCAATTAAAAAATACAAAAAGAGTGATAAATAAATAGAAGTATGCTCCTTTTCGGGAACGTGAGATTTAATATCTTACTTGTTCAGAAAGGGAGCATATTGTTGCAGAATGAAAAAACAGGATTGACAAATTTATTTTTGTGATATAGTTTGACTATCAAAAGTATTTTAAAAGCAAAAATATTTTGAAACAAAAATAATGGAGAAGAAAGATGACAGGAAGAATATGCGGAACCGGCTCCTATGTGCCGGCCAGAATTGTAGAAAATGACGAGCTGGCAAATCTGGTGGATACGAATGACGCCTGGATTCGCGAGCGGACGGGAATTGCAAGAAGACATCTTGCAGAGAATGAGACGACTTCGTATATGGCGGCAGAGGCGGCGAAAAGAGCACTTGCACAGTCAGACATCCCGGCGGAGGATGTGGATCTGATCCTGGTGGCAACCTCCACACCCGAGAACGTTTTTCCATGCACGGCATGTGAGGTACAAAGAGAGATTCATGCAGAGCATGCGGCGGGATTTGATCTGAATGCGGCGTGCAGTGGATTTTTGTTTGCGCTTCAGACTGCACAGGCGTACATTCAGGCAGGAATTTACAGGACAGTGCTGGTGATCGGTGTGGACAGTATGTCACATATGGTGGACTGGAGTGACAGAAGTACCTGCATTTTATTCGGGGACGGGGCCGGAGCTGTGGTGCTTCGCGAATCGAAGGAAGGTCTGTTTGTGCAGGCTGCGCATTCGGACGGCGCAAAAGGAGATGTTCTGACAGGATGCAGCCGGCACAGAAAAAACTGGGATCATCCGGATGAAGCAAAGGCAGCGTACATTCAGATGGACGGACAAAGCGTATTTAAATTTGCAGTCAGGAGGGTGCCGGAAATTGTGGAAGAGCTGCTTGAAAAAGCCCGGATCCAAAAAGAAGAAATTTCGTATTTCTTTTTACATCAGGCGAACAGAAGGATCATTGAGGCTGCGGCAAAGCGGACCGGAGTGGATATTTCGAGATTTCCCATGAACCTGCAGGAATACGGAAACACCTCAGCGGCAAGTATTCCCATTCTTCTGGATGAGTGGAACAAAAAAGGATTGCTCAAAAAGGGAGATAAGCTGGTGCTTGCCGGATTTGGAGCAGGACTTTCCTGGGCGGGAAGTCTATTGGAATGGTAAAAGAAAGGAAGAAAATTATGTTAGAAAAAATCAAAGAAATTACAGCAGAATCATTAGGAGCAGACGCAGGAACAATTACAGAGGAGACATCCTTTAAAGAAGATCTGGGAGCAGATTCTCTGGATCTGTTTGAAATGGTGATGGCGTTTGAAGAAGCATTTGAGGTAGAGATTCCGTCGGAAGATCTGGAGCAGATTCAGACAGTAGGAGACGTTGTAAAATATCTGGAAGCACACAAATAGAAGGAAGGATACTGGCATGAAGACAAAGATTACCACACTTTTGGGGATTGAATCTCCTGTTGTACAGGGAGGTATGGCCTGGGTTGCGGAGAGTCATCTGGCAGCGGCAGTTTCTAATGCCGGAGGGCTTGGGATCATCGGAGCAGCCAGTGCGCCTGCCGAGTGGGTGCGCGCTCAGATTCAGGAAGTGAAAAGAAGAACCGACAAGCCGTTTGGCGTCAATATTATGCTGATAAGCCCTTATGCGAAAGAAGTGGCAGAGCTGGTGGCAGAAGAAAAAGTTCCGGTTGTGACAACGGGAGCGGGTTCGCCGGAAAAATATATGAGTCTCTGGAAAGAGGCTGGAATCAAAGTGATTCCGGTGGTTGCGTCTGTTGCCCTTGCGAAGCGGATGGAGCGGTGCGGAGCAGATGCACTGGTGGCAGAAGGCACAGAAGCAGGCGGGCATATCGGCGAGAATACGACCATGGTGCTGGTACCTCAGGTAGTCGATGCGGTGAATGTACCGGTCATTGCGGCCGGTGGAATTGCAGACGGACGGGGGATGGCTGCGGCATTCATGCTGGGAGCAGAAGGGGTACAGATTGGTACCAGGTTTGTGGCATCCAGAGAAGCACAGGTTCACGAAAACTATAAAAACTGTATTATAAAAGCCAGAGATATTGATTCCAGAGTCACCGGACGAAGCACTGGGCATCCGGTTCGTGCGCTTCGCAATCAGATGACAAAAATATACCTGGAAAAAGAACAGGCGGGGGTTCCGTTTGAAGAACTGGAGCTTTTGACGCTGGGGGGGCTTAGAAAAGCGGTTGTGGACGGAGATGTGACAAATGGAAGTGTGATGGCAGGCCAGTCTGCGGCAATGGTAAAAGAGATACTTTCCTGTGAGGAGATCATACAGAATCTCACCGAGCAGGCAGAAAAATTGTTAAAAGGAGTTTCCAAGCATGAGTAAAATAGCATTTATGTTTCCCGGACAGGGAGCGCAGACAGCCGGAATGGGAAAAGATTTTTACGAACACAGCGAGATTGCGAGAAATATCATTGACCGATCATCCGGGCTTCTGAAGCTGGATATGAAATCCTTGTGTTTTGAGGAAAATGAAAATCTTCATCAGACGGAATATACCCAGGCAGCACTTGTTACGGTCTGTATGGCAATGGAGCAGGTGCTGCGTGAAGCCGGTGTGAAGCCGGATGTAACAGCAGGGTTGAGTCTGGGAGAATATTGTGCCATTGCTTCGGCAGGAGGGATGCAGATCGAGGATGCGATCCTGGCAGTTCGAAAGAGAGGCATTTTGATGCAGAACGCCGTTCCGGATGGAAAAGGCGCGATGGCTGCGGTACTTGGCCTGGATGCCGAAAAGATTGAAGCCGCAATCGCTGGAATTGAAGGAGTGAGTATTGCAAACTATAACTGCCCGGGGCAGATTGTGATCACCGGATGGAAAGAAAGTGTAGAGCAGGCAGGGGCAGTTTTAAAGGATGCAGGAGCAAAACGGGTACTTCCGTTAAACGTCAGTGGTCCATTTCATTCTCCGATGTTACAGGAAGCGGCAGGACAGTTAAAAGAGGTACTGGATCAGATTGAATGTTCACCACTTCAGATCCCGTATGTGACGAATGTGACCGGGCGGTATGTTTCGGATATCGAGGAAACAAAAGAATTGCTTATACAGCAGATCGCAGCACCGGTTCGCTGGCAGCAGAGTGTGGAAGAGATGATTAGACAGGGTGTGGATACCTTTGTAGAGATTGGACCAGGACGTACGTTATCCGGATTTTTACGGAAGATCAACCGTGATGTGAAGGTATATCAGGTTTCCACATGGGAAGATATTGAGAAAGCAGGAAAAGAATTATGTTAGAACAGAAAGTGGCGGTCGTAACAGGAGCTTCCCGTGGAATAGGAAGAGCAATTGCAGAAAAACTGGCAGAAGAGGGCGTTTTTGTTGTCATCAATTACCGTGGCAATGAAGAACAGGCAAAACAGGTGCAGCAAACAATTAAAGAACAAGGGGGAAATGCAGGAATCTATGGATGTGATGTTTCTGATTTTTCTGCCTGTGAAGCATTTTTTAAAGATGTGATAGAAACTTATGGAAGACTGGATATTCTGGTTAACAATGCAGGGATCACGCGAGACGGACTGCTCATGAAAATGACGGAATCCGATTATGATGCGGTACTTCAGACGAATTTAAAGGGAACCTTTAACGGAATCCGGTTTGCATCCAGGCAGATGCTTCGTCAGAAGTCAGGGCGGATCATCAATATTTCTTCGGTATCCGGTATTCTGGGAAATGCAGGGCAGGCAAACTACAGTGCGTCCAAAGCAGGTGTGATTGGGCTGACCAGATCTGCGGCAAGAGAACTCGCATCCAGAGGAATTACAGTCAATGCAGTGGCTCCAGGATTTATCAAAACAGAAATGACAGAAGTTCTTTCTGAACAGGTGCAGAATCATGCAAAAAGTCAGATTCCGCTGGGGAGTTTTGGAAATCCGGAAGATGTGGCAGAAGCGGTCTGGTTTCTTGCATCAGACAAAGCAGGATATATCACCGGACAGGTATTGAATGTGGATGGCGGTATGGCAATGTAGAAAAGGAGAACAGTATGAAAAGAAGAGTGGTAGTGACCGGGCTTGGAGCAGTGACACCTGTGGGAAACACAGTGGAGGAGTTCTGGAGCAGTGTGCGTGAAGGAAAGGTGGGAATCGGTCCCATCACAAAGTTTGATACTTCGGAATACAAGGTAAAACTGGCGGCAGAGGTGAAAGGATTTTCGGCAAAAGAGCGGATGGATTTCAAAGCAGCGAAGCGAATGGAGCCGTTCGCTCAGTATGCAGTAGCCGCGGCAAAGGAAGCCTTTGAAGATGCGAAAATTGATATGAGCCAGGAGAACCCGTATCGGGCGGGGGTGATCGTTGGTTCAGGAATCGGAAGCCTTCAGGCTGTGGAGACAAATTACGAAAAATTCTGCAGAAAGGGCCATCCAGAGTGAATCCTCTGATGGTTCCGCTGATGATTTCCAATATGGCAGCAGGAAATGTTTCCATTCAGCTGGGATTCAAAGGAAAATGTACCAGTGTTGTGACAGCATGCGCATCAGGAACCCACTGTATCGGAGACGGATTTCGTGCGATTGCATATGGAGATCTGGATCTCTGCGTGGCAGGAGGTGCAGAAAGCTGTATCTGCCCAAGCGGCGTGGCAGGATTTACGGCGCTGACCGCGCTTTCGGATTCTGAGGATCCAGAGAAAGCCTCCATTCCTTTTGACAAAGACAGAAATGGATTTGTGTTAGGGGAGGGAGCAGGGATCGTAATGCTGGAAGAACTGGAGCATGCGAAAAAGCGGGGAGCCAGAATTTATGCAGAAGTTGTCGGATACGGGGCAACGGGAGATGCGTACCATATTACGTCTCCGGCAGAAAACGGAGAGGGAGCCGGGATGGCGATGAAGCTTGCGATGGAAGAGGCAGGCGCACAGCCGGAGCAGATCGATTACATCAATGCACATGGAACGAGTACCCATCACAATGATCTGTATGAGACAAGAGCAATCCGGTATGCACTGGGAGCAGCGGCAGATCAGGTTGTTGTCAATTCTACAAAATCGATTATCGGACATCTTCTGGGAGCAGCCGGCGGGGTGGAATTTGTTACATGCGTGAAAAGTATCCAGGATGGATTCATCCACCAGACCATGGGAACCAAAGAGACAGAGGAAGAGTGCAGTCTGGATTATGCAATCGGCGCACCGGTTGAAAAAGAGATCACATATGCGCTGACGAATTCTCTCGGGTTTGGAGGACACAATGCGTCACTGTTGCTGAAAAAATATGAAGGGTAGTGTAGATAATATGAAATTTGAGCAGTTGGTAGAACTGATCCAGACAGTTTCATCCTCGAATCTCGGGGAATTCAAATATGAAGAGGGAGACTTTAAGATTTCTTTAAAAAAGAAAAAGGGGAAAGTCAGACTTGCAGAGCAAAGTGAGTCTGTGCCGGCCAGAGCATCAGAGCAGCCACAGGATTCTTCGGAGAAAAAATCGGGAAATGTGATCAAATCCCCGCTGGTGGGAACCTTCTATGCATCACCGGCAGAGGATGCAGATCCGTTTGTACAGGTGGGAGAGCAGGTACAGAAAGGAAAGATTCTGGCAATCGTGGAAGCAATGAAGCTGATGAATGAGATTGAAAGTGAGTTTGACGGAACGATAGAAGAAATACTGGTAGAAAACGGAGCGCCGGTAGAATACGGACAGCCGCTTTTTATCGTGAGATAGGCAGGTGCAGAATATGAAAGCATTGAACATTGAACAGATACAGGAAATCATTCCTCACAGACATCCGTTTTTACTTGTGGATGCGATTGAAGATTTTGAACCCGGAGAATTTGCGGTGGGATATAAGTGTGTGACTTACCGGGAAGAATTCTTCCGGGGACACTTTCCAAAGAAAGCAGTGATGCCGGGAGTTCTTATTTTAGAGGCTCTGGCACAGGTCGGTGCAGTCGCGATCTTAAGTGTTCCGGAAAATCAGGGGAAGATCGCATTTTTCGGAGGTGTGCAGAACTGCAGATTTAAAGGAATGGTATTTCCGGGAGACAAACTGAAGCTGGAGACAAAGATCATCAAACGAAAAGGGCCGGTAGGAGTCGGGGAAGCAGTGGCATCTGTGAATGGAAACGTGGTAGCCAGTGCACAGCTGACATTTATGGTAGGTGAGTAGAGATGATAGAAAAAATATTGATTGCAAACAGAGGTGAGATTGCAGTCCGGATCATTCGGGCATGCCGGGAGATGGGCATTCTGACTGTGGCTGTTTATTCAGAGGCAGACAAAGAAGCACTGCATACACAGCTGGCGGATGAGGCAGTGTGTATCGGTCCGGCGCCGTCTGCACAAAGCTATCTGAGTATGGAAAATATATTAAGTGCCACGCTGACATCCGGTGCAGATGCGATCCATCCGGGATTTGGATTTCTGTCAGAAAACAGCAGATTTGCAGAGCTTTGTGAAAAATGTGGAATCATCTTTATCGGACCGTCTTCTTCTGTGATTCAAAAACTGGGAAATAAATCGATTGCCAGGCAGACTATGGAAGCAGCCAATGTACCGGTTATTCCCGGATGCAGTGAATGTATATACGAAGCAGATCACGGGAAACGAATTGCCGGGGAAGTGGGATATCCTGTGATGATCAAAGCAGCACTTGGAGGCGGTGGGAAAGGAATGCGTACCGCATATTCAGAGGCAGAATTTGAGTCAGCATTTCTGACGGCTCAGAGTGAGGCAAAAAATGCCTTTGGTGATGATGCCATGTATATTGAACATTTTATCGAGCATCCGCGTCATATTGAATTTCAGATTCTGGCAGACAAGCATGGAAATGTAGTGCATCTGGGAGAGCGGGACTGTTCGATCCAGAGGAATCATCAGAAGCTGATCGAGGAATCTCCATCTTCGGCGTTAAATCCGAAGCTGCGTAAAGCAATGGGAGAGGCGGCTGTGCGGGCGGCAAAGGCAGCAGGGTATACCAATGCGGGAACGATTGAGTTTCTGCTGGAGAAAAGCGGATCCTTTTATTTTATGGAAATGAATACCCGGATTCAGGTAGAGCATCCGGTCACAGAGTGGGTGACGGGAATTGATCTGATTAAGGAGCAGATTCGGATCGCAGATGGAGAGAAGCTAAAAGTTTCGCAGGAAGACATTTCCTTAAACGGTCATGCTATTGAATGCAGAATCAATGCTGAGGATCCGGCAAAGAATTTCCGCCCTTCTCCGGGAACTATCACGGATGTCTATCTGCCGGGCGGAAAAGGGGTGCGGATTGATACGGCGATCTACAGTGGATATACAGTGCCGCCGTATTACGATTCCATGCTGGCAAAGCTGATCGTGCATGCCAAAAGCAGAGAAGAAGCAATTCTGAAAATGCGAAGTGCATTGGGTGAAGTGATCATTGAGGGAATTCAGACCAATGTGGATTATCAGTATGACATTTTACATCATCCCGATTTTGTAAGTGGAAATACCGATATTGAATTTATTGAAACAATGGAAAATCAGTAAAAAGGAAGCAAGTGTATGAAACTGCAGAATATGTTTAAGAAAAATCGAAAAAGTTATATTCCGCTGAAAAGCGAACGGCCGGAAGTTCCGGAAGGACTTCTGAAGAAGTGCAATAAATGCGGCGCTGCGATTCTGACGGAAGAGGTAAAAAGTGCAGGCTATATCTGTCCGAAATGTCAGGGGTACTTCCGGGTGCACGCATATGAAAGAATCCGGATGACTGTGGATGAAGATTCCTTTGAAGAGTGGGAGAAAGACATGGAATTTGTCAATCCGCTGGAGTTTAGGGGATATGAGGAAAAGGTAAAAAGTCTGAAGGAAAAAACCGGACTTTCAGAAGCTGTTGTGACCGGAAAAGCATCTATCGAGGGCAATCCGGCGGTGATCGCGGTGTGTGACGGGCGGTTTCTGATGGCGAGCATGGGACAGGTTGTGGGAGAAAAGATCACAAGAGCGGTGGAACGCGCCACAAAGGAACAGCTCCCGGTGATTATATTTGCCTGTTCCGGCGGTGCCAGAATGCAGGAGGGAATTGTATCTCTGATGCAGATGGCGAAAACGGCAGCGGCATTAAAACGGCACAGTGATGCGGGACTTCTCTATGTTTCGGTGCTGACAGATCCGACCACAGGCGGGGTGACTGCCAGCTTTGCAATGCTGGGAGATGTAATCCTGGCAGAGCCGAAGGCGCTGATTGGATTTGCAGGTCCGAGAGTCATTGAACAGACCATTGGAGAAAAACTGCCGAAAGGCTTTCAGCGTTCTGAATTTTTACTGGAACACGGCTTTATCGATCGTATCGTAGAGCGAAAAGAGACGAGAACGGTTCTTGGAAATATTCTGCAGATGCATCATACCGCCCAAAATCCTGTTATTCAAAAGCCTGTACAGACAGTGGAAAAAGAACAGCAGTCTGTACAGGAAAAAGATGCGTGGGAGCGGGTCACAATTTCCAGAAAAAATGACCGGCCTGTAGGACAGGATTATATCCGTATACTTTTTTCCGATTTTCTGGAGTTTCATGGAGACCGCTGTTATGGAGATGATACTGCAATCATTGGTGGAATCGCGAGGTTTGCGGGGATTCCAGTTACAGTGATCGCACAGGCAAAGGGAAAATCTACCAAAGAAAATGTAGCGCATCATTTTGGAATGCCGTCTCCGGAAGGATATCGAAAAGCACTTCGTCTGATGAAGCAAGCCGAGAAATTTAAACGGCCGATTCTTCTGTTTGTGGATACACCGGGGGCATTTTGTGGTATAGAGGCAGAAGAGCGGGGGCAGGGAGAAGCCATTGCAAGAAACCTGTTTGAAATGTCATCCATGAAGGTTCCGATTCTGTCCGTTGTGATTGGAGAAGGCGGAAGCGGAGGTGCATTGGCGCTGGCAGTCGCGGATGAAGTCTGGATGCTGGAAAATGCGATATATTCTGTGCTGTCTCCGGAAGGGTTTGCGAGTATCTTGTGGAAAGACAGTAAACGCGCAAGTGAAGCGGCAGCGGTGATGAAATTGACAGCAGCAGACCTGAAGAAACTTGGCGTGATTGAAGCTGTCATTGCGGAACCAGAAGTGTATACAGAAGAAACCATGCAGTCTGTGGTTTTTGTTCTTCAAAAAAAGATCACAGAGTTTCTGGACACGCACTGCAATTTCTCACCTGAGGAGCTGGCGGCGCAGCGTTACGAGCGTTTCCGGAAGATGTAGCAACATAAAAATACCATAGAAAGAAGTGAAATATGGAAAACTTAAAAATCGGAGAAAAAATAACAAAAGTTCCTTTGATCCAGGGCGGAATGGGTGTGGGAATCAGTCTGGGAAGGCTGGCGGGAAGTGTGGCGAAAGCCGGCGGAATCGGAGTGATATCCACTGCTCAGATCGGATATCGGGAACCGGATTTTGATAAACATCCGGAGGAGGCCAACCTTCGTGCGATTGGAAAAGAAATGCAAAAAGCACGTCAAATTTCAGAAAACGGAATCATCGGATATAACATTATGACGGCTTTAAAAGGATATGCAGATCATGTAAAGGCAGCAGTAAAAGCAGGTGCAGACTTGATCATATCCGGTGCAGGACTGCCTGTGGACCTTCCGGCACTGACAGAAGGCAGTGCGGTGAAAATTGCGCCCATTGTATCCACAGCACGTTCTGCGCAAGTGATCTTGAAATACTGGGATAAAAAATATGGAAGGACGGCGGATCTGATTGTGGCAGAAGGGCCTCTTGCAGGAGGTCATCTTGGATTTACAGAGGCGGAACTGGACAAGTGGAAAGGGGATGCCTACCATATGGAGTTCGGGAATATTCTGGACGTGGTACGGCAGTATGCGAAGAAGTACAAGTGCCGGATTCCGGTGATCGCAGCAGGCGGAATTTATGACAGAAGTGATGTCCAAAGGATGGAGCAGCTTGGAGCGGATGGGGTTCAGGTGGCAACCAGATTTGTTACAACAAAAGAATGTGATGCCCACCGGAGGTATAAAGAAGCGTATCTGAAAGCTGTAAAAGATGAGATTGCCATTGTGAAAAGTCCGGTCGGAATGCCGGGAAGAGCCATCTTGAATCCCCTCATGAAACGTGTTATGCTTGGAGAGAAAATAGAACACAGTTCCTGTCACAGATGTCTTGCAAAATGTAACCCTTCTCAGATACCATACTGCATTACAGACAGCCTGATCGCCGCGGTGAAAGGAGACATAGAAAACGGACTTATCTTTTGCGGCGCCAACGCATGGAAGGCAGCGAAGATTGAGACCGTAGAGGAAGTGGTGGCATCATTGTTTGCATAAAGAACAGGAACAAGTGGTTGGTACGGAGAGGAGAATACATCTTTGGATGCATATAAGACCATTAACGATACACTGGTTCACCTGTTCAACGAAATCTGGGAATTGGAAGAAAAAGCAATCATAACAGAGGAATTTAAGGATATTACCAACAACGACATGCATATAATAGAAGCAATCGGTCTGGGAGAGGAAAGCACAATGTCGGCAGTTGCGAGAACATTGGGAATTACAGCGGGTTCCCTGACAACGTCCATGAACAGCCTGGTCAATAAAAAATATGTGACACGGCAGAGGAGCGAGACAGACCGCAGGGTGGTCTATATCCAGTTGACCGGAAAAGGGAAGAAAGCATATGAGCATCATAAGAATTTCCATATGCAGATGACCAATGCGGTGATTGAAAATCTAAAGGAGCAGGAGCTTGCAATTTTGCTGCAGACACTGGATAAATTATCCGATTTTTTCAGAGGTTATCAGGAACGGGAACAGGAAAAGAAAACGGAGCTCTGATATTTTTTTGACGTTTTTGGAAAAATGAGGTACAATATTTGCTGAACCTGCGAAAAGCAGGGGATAACAGTCATGTTCCGGCCGTGTGGTTTGCGGCAGAGCCGGAAGATAAGCGGAGCAATATCCGTTTCGTGTTTTATCAGGAGGGAATTGATATGGCAGCAAAAAAAGGAGCATCTAAGACAACAGCGAAAACAACAGTACAGACACCGGTAAAGACAGCAGAAGAAGTGACATCAGCACAGACAGCAAAGAAAGTTGTTGCAAATGAAAAGGCGACAGAGAAAAAAGAAGAAGTAAAACCTGCAAAAGTAGAGGCGATTGAGACAAAAGCAGGAAAGGCAAAGGCAATCGAGACCAAGAAAGACACAACAAAAGCAATTGAAACAAGAGCAGCTGTGTTACAGGAATCTGAGCCGGCAGCAGAAGAAAAAAGACAAGAGCAAGAAAAACTTCTGCAAAGACAACGACAGCAGCAAAAACAGCAGTAAAATGTGAAATGTATCTGCAGTTTGCCGGAAAAGAATATTCAGAAAAAGAGCTGATGAAAAAAGTAAAAGAAGTCTGGACAAAAGAGCTGAAGCATAAAGTAGGCGAGCTGAAAGATGTAAAACTTTATCTGAAGCCAGAAGAATCCGCAGCATATTACGTAATCAATAAAGATACAACAGGACGGATTGAATTATAAGAAATGAAAAATGCGTGGGCGATACGATGGCCTGCGTATTTTTTTGCTGTTTTTGTGAAAATTGCGGGATTGTAAACGGAAAGGGAAAAGGGTACAATAAGCATATTAAAAACTGTCTCTGAATGGTTTTATCTTTAGTAATCTTAGGAAAAAGTCTAAACAAATCAAAGAATCAAAAAACGGCAGATCAGCCGAAATATTCAGTTATTTTATGGAAACGTCAGATAGTGATATTGCACTGCAGAAAAAAAATGATTATAATGGAGGAAAGTACATGGAAGAAAAGAAGACAAAAAATTTCTCAAAGTATCCAACTTTAAACAGGGAATACAAAGACAGCCTGTTTCGGCTTATATTCAGCGAAAAGAAAGATTTGCTGGATTTGTACAATGCACTGAATGGAACATCTTATAGTGATCCGGAAGAACTGGAAGTCAATACACTGGAGGATGCAGTTTATATTTCCATAAAAAATGATATTTCATTTTTAGTAGGAGGAACCTTGAACCTGTATGAGCATCAGAGTACATACAATCCCAACCTTCCGATTCGGGGGTTGATCTATCTGGCACATTTGTACGAAGGATATATAGAAGACGGACAGATCAATTTATATAGCAGTGGATTAAAAAAGTTACCGTTTCCTCAGTATTTTGTGTTTTACAATGGGACAAAAAAAGCGCCGGACCGCAGTCTTTTAAAACTAAGTGATGCATTTCAGAAGACGGGAAAAGACATAGAACCCTGTCTGGAGTGTCAGGTGGTGATGCTGAACATCAATTATGGACATAATCAGGAGCTAATGGAGAAGTGCAGGCGTCTGAGAGAGTACTCGCAGTTTGTTTTCATTGTACGTGAGCAGAAAAAATGTATGAAGATCCAGAAGAAGCAACTTTGCGGGCAGTAGATATCTGTATCGAACAGGGAGTGCTTGTGGATATTTTGAGAAAGCATAAAGCAGAGGTGATCAGTATGGTATTGTCATCATTTAATCAGGAAGCATATGAAGAGGATATGTATGAGACAGGATATAAAGAAGGGGAACGGAGAATCAATACGCTTTATGAGAAATTACTCAAAGAGCAGCGAATGGACGATATGAAACGGGCAGTGGAGGATGAGGCATATCGGGAGACTCTGTTAAAAGAATATGATTTGTAAAAAGAACTGGTGGTTGAAGCTGAAATCAATCGCCAGTTCTTTTTATATCATTACTTGTCTGAGAGTACCTCTCCAGTCGATCCCCTCTCAATTAATTTTGCATGTAACAGAAGTGTTCCGATGGATACTTGATTCATCAGGCTGTCCAGAGCATAGTAAGCACTTTTGCCAAGCTGGATCCGTTCCTGGCGGATGGTAGTCAGCGGCGGGGAAGTATATGTGCAGATCGGGAGATCATCAAACCCGATGATGCTGATCTCGTCCGGAACTTTGTATCCGAGCTGCTGGCACTGGATCATCGCGGCATTGGCGATCAGATCATAGCTGCAGATAATGCCGGTGATCCCCATGTCTAAAAGCCTGGGCAGATGTTTTTCCATACATTGAGTGATGTAGTAGGAACTTCCTGCGCAGGTCGGATCGGACTTCAGGCCGTTTTGCTTCAAAGCGTGGAAAAATGCTTTGTGGCGGACCTGCATGATATGAGAACCAAGAGCGCTGCTCAAATATCCGATTTTTTTATGTCCCAGTTTTTTTAAATGGGAGACGGCGAGTTCCATGCCTTCGTTGTTGTCGATTCCGACATATGCCATATTCGGATTTGCAATAATATAGTTGTCATACAGAACGGTCGGTGTTCTGCTGGTCTGAAAATCTTTCATCCACGGATCATTCAACGAAAATCCAACGACAAAGGCTCCCAGATACTGGTTCTGCAGCATAAAAACATCGTACGGGGTGCTTTTCTGCAGTTTTTCAGTAGTATCTACAATATCTACGGTATAACCGGCAGGTTCTGCAAGCTGGCGGAAGCCGAGCAGGATTTCATATCCAAATTGATGTGACTCTTTGTAATCTACGTTTTCAATCAGAATACAGAGTTTTTTCTCCGCAGCCTTCTGGCGGCGAATTTTTGTATATCCCATTTCAACAGCTGTTTCCAGTACGGTTTTTTGTAAAGTTTCGCTGATATCAGGTGCACCGTTTAAGGCTTTGGAAACAGTGCCTTTTGAGATATTCAGACGATCAGCGATATCCTGTAATGTAGCCATTGGGGCTCCTTTCTGCGTCCTTTTTTCGTTACTGTTCACAGTAACCTTTTTTCATTATATAGAAAAAAGTGAAAAATGCAATGAATATCCATGGAAAAAGAGAATGAGTTTCGGAAAGTTTCTTGTTTGCAAAAACATGGATTGTTGAAAGTGAATAAAAATACAGGACGAAAACTATGAAAAACGTAGAAAATAAAGAATACCATGCGTTGTTAGGATTGACGAAACAGGAAAGAAATGATATTATCATCATATACGAAACAATGCGAAACAAAAAATGAAAGGTGAGGGAACATGAAGAGAAGAGTTTGTGCAATTCTGCTGGCTGCAAGTCTGGCTGTGTGTGGACTGACCGGATGCGGGAATGGATCCCAGAGCAGTGCAGGGCAGGAAAAAGTAAGACTGATGGTTTGGTCTCCGTCAGAGGACCAGTCAAAAGAAAGCGGCGAATGGCTGCAGACGATGTGTGAGTCCTTTGCAGAAGAAAATCCGCAGTGGGATATTACATTTGTGTACGGAGTTGCAGATGAAGCGACGGCAGCGAGTCAGGTATCGCAGGATCCGGAAGCAAGTGCGGATGTATTTATGTATGCAAATGATACGCTGACTACAATGACAGATGCCAATGCGCTGGCGAAATTTGGAGGAAAGTACAGAGAAGAGATTGAAAAAACAAATTCAGAAGAAGTTTTGAAGTCTCTGACAAAGGACGGAGATCTGTACGGAATTCCTTTTACGACAAATACCTGATTTATGTATTATGATAAAAGCGTTTTTTCAGAGGAGGATGTAAAAAATCTGGATACAATGCTTGAGAAAGGTGTCGTGTCTTTCCCGTTTACAAACTCATGGTATCTGCCGGCGTTTTATGTAGGAAATGGCTGTACGTTGTTCGGAGATGGAACGGATGAATCCAAAGGGGTAGATTTCGGCGGAGAAAATGCAGTGGAAGTAACGAATTATCTGATTGATCTTCGAAATAATCTGAATTTTAAGATCGATGCAGACGGTTCCGGGATTGCAGGACTGCGTGACGGAAGCATCAATGCCATGTTTTCTGGTTCCTGGGATGCCAATGCAGTGAAAGAGGCGCTCGGTGATAATATGGGAGTAGCCGCATTACCAACATATACCTTAAACGGAGAAGAAAAACAGATGACGTCCTATGCCGGATCAAAAGCGATTGGAGTCAATCCTTACAGTAAAAACATGGTTCCTGCCGTAGAGCTTGCACTATATCTTGGATCTGCCAAAGCACAGGAAGCACACTATGAGATGAGAAATGTGATCCCATGTAATACGGAATTGCTTGCACAGGAGAACATTGCGGCAGATCCGCTTATTATGGCACAGAATGACACCTTTAACCGGACATCGATCCTGCAGCCGTTTGTATCAAAGATGAATAACTGCTGGGTACCGGTAGAAAACATGGGAAAAGGAATCCGAAATGGAAATATCACGCATGAGAATGCAAAAGAGCAGACGGGATCGATGAACGAGGCAATGAACAGTGATGGAATCTAGAAGAGGTGAAGAAGAGGGGAATAGTTACAAAACGAGTCAATGAATTTCCAACGCCGTATACATGTAGGAATGCGATACAAAAGGGCGGACCGGAGACAAAGTTATCCATGATCTTAATGGGACTTGGAAACTTTGTACACGGACAGAAAATAAAAGGCCTGTTATATCTGGCGGTTGAAGTAGCATATATCGTATTTATGGCAGTGAATGGAATTACATTTTTAAGTATGCTGGGAGGCCTTGGAAGCGTGCCGCAGAAAGAAGTGTGGGACGAAGCGAGTCAGGTTTATCTGTACACAAAAGGGGATCAGTCGATCCTGATCCTGTTATATGGAGTGGCAACCATCCTTGTGAGCGTGCTGATGGTATTTGCCTGGAGAGGTGCGCTTCAGAGTGCATATAAGGCAGAATGTCTTGCAAAAGAAGGAAAACATGTCAATACATTCGGGGAAGATTTAAAATCTCTGCTTCATGAAAATCTGCACAGACTTCTGATGACACCACCGATGATTTTTATTTTCGGCTTTACGATCCTGCCGCTGATCTTCATGATCTGTATGGCATTTACGAATTACAGCAAGATCGACAATCATCTGATGCTGTTTGACTGGGTGGGACTGGATAATTTCAAGGCACTGTTTGATTCCAGCAGTATCCTTGGAAGTACATTCTGGTCTGTTCTCGTATGGACACTGGTATGGGCATTCTTTGCAACCTTTACAAACTATATTTTCGGAATGATCCTTGCAATCATGATCAACCGGAAAGATACAAAGGCAAAGGGATTCTGGAGATTTTGTTTTGTACTTTCCTGTGCAGTGCCGATGTTTGTATCTCTTTTGATCATGCGTACCATGCTGCAGCCGGAAGGTGAGGTCAATGTACTGTTAAGAAACTTAGGGTGGATCGCGCAGGATGCAAGTCTCCCGTTTTTCACAGATCCGACCTGGGCGAGAGTGACTGTGATCGTGGTCAATATCTGGGTAGGTGTTCCGTATACACTGCTTCAGCTGACAGGTGTTCTTCAGAATATCCCGGCAGATCTTTATGAGGCAGCCAGGGTAGACGGGGCAAATTCCATTCAGATTTTCTTCAAGATCACACTGCCTTATATGTTGTATGTGACGACACCGTATCTGATCGCGACATTTACAGGAAATGTGAACAACTTCAATATTATTTATCTGTTGTCCGGAGGAGACCCGATCACGGATCTGTCTTCCACGGCGGGAAGTACAGACCTGCTTGTTACATGGCTGTATAAGCTGACGGTTGACAAACAGTACTATAACATTGGTGCAGTCATTGGTATTCTGACCTTTATCATTCTTGCAGTTGGTGCACTGTTTACATACAGAAGAAGTAAATCTTACAAAGAAGAAGGAGGATTCTAGGCATGGGCGAGAAGAAATTTCATTCAGCAAAAAGAAACGGATGATTAACAATACGATCGTTCATATTGTTCTGGCTGTGCTTGCGGCAATTTGGATATTCCCGATCATCTGGGTTGTGCTCACAAGCTTCCGTGCGGAAAAAGGTTCTTATGTATCCACCTTCTTCCCACAGTCCTTTACACTGGATAACTATACAAGATTATTTACAGATACTTCGATTTTGAATTTCCCGAAAATGTTTGGCAACACGCTGATCATTGCGGTATGCTCCTGTATTCTGGCCACTTTTTATGTGCTGGCAGTCTCTTACTGTCTGTCCAGACTGCGGTTCAAGCTGCGAAAACCCTACATGAACATGGCAATGATCCTGGGATTGTTCCCTGGATTTATGTCTATGATCGCCGTGTATTTTATTTTAAAGGCGATGGGGCTGACAGAGGGAAATCTGATCCGTCTGGCATTGATCCTGGTGTATTCCGGAGGAGCGGGACTGGGATTTCAGATTGCGAAAGAATTCTTTGATACGATTCCGATCGCCATTGATGAGGCGGCGCTTCTGGACGGATGTACCAGATGGCAGATTTTTACAAAGATCACACTGCCTCTTAGTAAACCGATTATTATCTACACCGTTCTGACATCGTTTATGGGACCGTGGCTCGATTTCATTTTTGCAAAGGTGATCTGCCGGGCAAATTCAGACCAGTATACGATTGCAATCGGACTGTGGAAAATGTTGGAAAAAGAATATATTGACAGCTGGTACACCAGCTTTGCCGCAGGGGCAGTATTGATCTCAATACCGATCGCAATTCTGTTCCTGTGTATGCAGAGATTTTATGTGGACGGTGTTTCCGGTGCAGTCAAAGGATAGATGGAGTAAAAGGATGGGAAAGACAGCAAAGCAATGGAAAGACTTTTACCGAAAAGAAGAATTTCAGAAACAGTATTGTGATCCGGCAGAAAAGCTTGGAATGGAGTGCACAAGTGGGCGGACTTCATTTCGGCTCTGGTCGCCAGTGGCAGAGGAAGTACAGATCTGTTTTTACAAGAACGGAGAGGCCGGAAGTGCATTTGAGATCCATCCGATGCAGCTGCAGGAGCATGGAATATGGAACTATGAGACAAAGCAGTCTCTTCATGGAATCTATTATGATTTTCTACTGAAGATAGAGGGAGAGCAGGTTCAAAGTGCAGACCCTTATGCAAAAGCTTGTGGTGTGAACGGCCTTCGCAGTATGGCGGTGGATTTGAGAAAAACGGATCCTGTGATGTGGGAATCAGATAAAGCGCCGGAAAAAGAAGCAGAGCAAATAATCTATGAGCTGCATGTCAAAGAGTTTTCCTGGGATGCATCCGGCGGATTTCCAGTAGAGGTAAGAGGGAAATATCCGGCATTTTGTTGCAAAGATACTTCTTTGTATGGAGATGGAAAACATCCGACAGGACTTTCTTATCTGAAAAATCTCGGGGTCAATTATGTACAGCTGATGCCGGTGTATGACTATGGATCTGTAGATGAGGCGGGCAGAGCGGATGGATTCAACTGGGGATATGATCCACTGAATTATAATGTGCCGGAAGGTTCTTATTCCACAGATCCATTTCATGGGGAAGTTCGGATCCGGGAGCTGAAAGAAGCGATCCAGGCTCTGCACAGACAGGGATTTCGGGTCATTATGGATGTGGTTTATAACCACACCTATTCGCTGGATTCCTGGCTTCAGAAGACGATGCCGTGGTATTTCTACCGGGTGTGGGAAGACGGCAGTGTTTCCAATGGATCTGCCTGTGGAAATGATGTGGCAAGTGAGCAGGCAATGTGTGCCAAATACATTTTGGAGTCTGTGCTGTACTGGGCCGAAGAGTACCATATGGATGGATTCCGCTTTGACCTGATGGGACTTCTGGATGTGGAGCTGATGAACAGGATTCGAAAGGAACTGGATGCCCGCTATGGAACCGGGGAAAAGCTGGTTTTTGGAGAGCCGTGGAGAGCGGATGAAACGGCTGTGGAAGGAAATGCTCTCCTGGCGGATAAAGCACATATCCATCTTCTGGATGAACAGGTAGGGATGTTTTCGGACGATACGAGAGATGCCATCAAAGGTTCGGTCTTTGAGGCAGAAGAACCGGGATTTGCAAATGGAGGGAAAGATCTGGAAGAGCAGATCCTGGCCTCTGTGAAAGCCTGGTGCGGACAAAAGGAGCCGAAAGTGAAAGCACCATCCCAGGTGATCACGTATGTGTCTGCCCATGATAATCATACACTCTGGGATAAACTGTGTGAAACAACAGCGTCAGAAGAATTGAGAAGAAAACAGTACCGTCTGGCAGCGGGAATGTATCTGACCTGTCAGGGAATTCCGTTTTTGTTATCTGGAGAGGAGTTCGCACGGACAAAAGGCGGCAGGGATAACACGTATAATGCACCGATCACCATCAATCGTCTGGATTGGGAACAGGCATACAAGGAACAGGAGCTGGTGGAATATTACCGGGGACTGATCACACTGCGAAAAATGCTGCCGGGATTGTGGGATAAAAGCGCACAGGCGGCAAAACGCATCTTAAAAACGTGGAAAACAGATGGTTGTGTGGGCTTGTATGTGGATAACCAGACAAAAGAAAAAGCAGAACTGTGGAAAACACTCTGTATTGTATATAACGGCAGTGAAAAACAGCAGGAAGTGAAACTTTTGAAAGGGACATGGGAAGTTCTTGCAGACGGAGAGGACAGCTTTTTATGGAAACATCCACAGATTGCAGCGGAACATATGAAAGTTTCTCCGGTCAGTATTTTGATACTTGGAAAAAAGGAAGAGAGCAGGTAAAGTGTGATGAAATGGATGTATGGAAAACAAGACTGGAAAACAAGAGAGCGGGGACTGGAAAACTGTTATTTGATGACCAACGGACTGGGGGGATTTTCCTCCATGACGATGACGGGGGCAGTGTCAAGAAATGACCATGCACTGTTGATGGCCTGTACAACAGCGCCAAACTGCAGATACAATATGATACACCGCTTAAAGGAAGAACTTCTGACAGAAACAGGAGACGTGCTTACACTGTCCACACAGGAGTTTGAGGAGCAGACACCGGAGGATGGATATCTTCATCTGGCGGCATTTTCCTATGAAGATACTCCGATCTGGAGATTCCTTGTAAATGGTGTGGAGATCAAAAAAGAGATTGGAATGCCACAGGAAGAAAATACAGTGGCGCTTCGTTATGAAATCAAAAACCGCAGCAGCCGGAATGTGGAATTTGTGCTGACTCCATTTTTTCAGTTCGTACCAAAGGGAGCCGATCTCTTGCCGGATCAGGAAATCGTATTTACAAAAGGAGCAGTGGAAAGTGAAGGAATGACACTGCATCTTCGTACAAACGGAATGATAAAAGAGATCGCAGAGACAGAGGAAGTTTATTTTTACCGCTATGATGTCTGTGACGGACGCAGGGCGTATGGACACGCAAGAGCCAACCATCAGATCCGTCTGCAGGCAGAGGCTGGAAAACAGGTGGTCCTGGAAGTAGTCTATGAGATGGAACCATCAAAAAACAGTGCACAGACGATCATTGAGCAGACGAAAGCAGCCAGAAAACAGCTGGAGGAAACAGCCGGATTTACTTCGGAGGCTGGGAAAATGCTTTCAAAAAGTGCCAGACAGTTTGTTTCAAAACGGGAATCCACGGGGGGAGATACGATTTTGGCAGGATATCCGTTTTTTGAAGACTGGGGCAGAGATACGATGATTGCACTTCCGGGAATCTGCATTTCTACCGGACAGTTTGAGACTGCAAAAAGGATTCTGCGCACCTTTGCACAGAATGAGAGAGACGGTCTGATGCCGAATCTGTTTCCAGAGGGAGGAAACGAACCGCTGTACAATACAGTCGATGCGGCACTGTTGTTTATCAATTGCGTGTATTTGTATTATGAAGCAACAAAAGATATGGAGTTTGTCCGGGAAGTGTATCCGGTGATGGAGCGGATCATGGATGGATATCAGAACGGGACAAAGTTTGGGATCCACATGGATACAGACGGGCTGATCTGTGCAGGGGAAGGTCTTGCTCAGGTGACCTGGATGGACGTACGTGTGGGAGAGATTCTGCCGACTCCAAGACACGGAAAGCCGGTGGAGATCAATGCCTACTGGTACAATGCCTTAAAAATTATGGAAACATTTACAGAAGAAGCAGAAACAAGCAGATACTACGCGCAACTGGCAGAAAAGGTAAGGGATTCGTTTACAGAAAAATTCTGGATGTCGCAGAAAAATTGTCTGAAAGACCTGGTTTCCGGAACAGAGGCAGATACCCAGATCCGCTGCAATCAGATCTGGGCACTCTCCATGCCGTTTACGATGCTGGAGCCGGAAAAAGAGCGGAAGATAGTGGAAACTGTTTTTGAAAAGCTGTATACTTTTTATGGGATGCGTACACTGGAAGAAGCAGATCCGGAATTTCATCCATACTATGAAGGAGCGATGGAAAAGCGGGATATGGCATACCATCAGGGCACTGTATGGACGTTCCCACTGGGGGCTTACTATCTGGCGTATCTCAAGGTTCACGCATACAGTGAACGCGCAAAACAGGACGTAAAAGAGCAGCTGGAAGTTCTGGAGTGCGCACTTAAGGAAGGGTGCATTGGACAGCTGCCGGAAATCTACGACGGGAAAAACCCAGTGTCTTCCAAAGGCTGTTTTGCACAGGCATGGAGTGTCGGAGAATTGCTTCGTGTATATGAACAGATTGAAAAAAGAAGAAATAGAACATGGAATCTGAAAGGAGAATGACAATGGAAAAAGAATTAGAGCAGATGTTACAGACAGTTTGCAGCAAAGGAATAAAAGAGGCATCCAGTGAAGAGATTTACGCAGCGCTTCTTCAGTGGTCCAAAGAAAAAATGAATGGTATGAAACACAACGAGGGAGACAGAAAACTGTACTACATTTCCGCAGAATTTCTGGTAGGGAAACTCTTGTCCAACAACCTGATCAATCTGGGTGTATTTGAAGAAGTCAGAGAAGTGCTGAAAAAACACGGACACGATCTGACAGAGATTGAAGAAGTAGAATTGGAACCATCTCTTGGAAACGGAGGATTGGGACGTCTGGCAGCATGTTTCCTGGATTCCATCGCAACACTCGGACTCAATGGAGACGGTGTGGGACTGAACTATCACGACGGATTATTCCTTCAGAAATTTTCTGACAACAAACAGTGGGAAGAGAAAAATCCATGGATCACAGAAAAGAGCTGGCTGACAAAAACAGATGTGAGTTTTGAGGTTCCGTTTAAAGATTTTACCCTGAAATCTACCATGTATGACATTGACGTACCGGGATATCAGAGCGGCTGCAACAAACTGCACCTGTTTGATCTGGACAGTGTAGATGAGAGCATCATTGGAAATGGAATCCAGTTCGACAAACAGGAGATCCATAAAAACCTGACATTGTTCCTCTATCCGGATGACAGTGATGAAGCAGGACAGCTTCTGCGTATTTATCAGCAGTATTTCATGGTCAGCAATGCAGCACAGCTGATCCTCAAAGAAGCCGAGGATCGTGGGGTGAATCTGTATCACCTGCATGAGCATGTGTGCATCCAGATCAATGATACACATCCGACTATGGTCATTCCGGAACTGATCCGTATCCTGACAGAACAAAAAGGATTTAATATCGATACTGCAGTGGACGTGGTGAGCAAGACTTGTGCGTATACAAACCATACGATCCTGGCAGAGGCGCTGGAAAAATGGCCGATCTCTTATCTGGAGAAAGTGGTACCGCATCTGATGCCGATCATCCGCGAACTGGATCGAAGAGTGAGAAGAGATTTCCACGATCCGAGAGTGTATATCATTGATGAGATGGACCGCGTGCACATGGCACACATTGATATTCATTTCGGATATGCAGTAAACGGTGTGGCAGCGCTTCACACAGAGATTTTAAAAGAATCTGAGCTGAAACCGTTCTACGATATTTATCCGCAGAAGTTCAACAACAAGACCAACGGAATCACATTCCGCAGATGGCTGGTACACTGCAATCACAATCTGGCAGAGTACTTAAAAGAACTGATCGGACCTGGATATATGGAGAATGCAGAAGAACTGGAAAAACTTCTGGCATATCAGGATGATGAGAATGTTCTCGCAAAACTGAAAGAGATTAAAAAAGAAGCAAAAGCAGAATTAAAGAAATATCTCAAGATGACACAGAATGTGGAGATTGATGAAAATTCTGTATTTGATATCCAGATCAAACGTCTCCATGAGTATAAGAGACAGCAGATGAACGCACTGTATGCGATCTACAAATACAAAGAGATCAAAAAAGGAAATCTGCCGAAACGTCCGCTCACAATGATCTTCGGAGCAAAGGCAGCACCGGCATATACGATTGCCAAAGATATCATTCATCTGATCCTCTGCCTGCAGCAGCTCATTGACAATGATCCGCAGGTAAGCCCGTACATGAAGATCGTGATGGTAGAAAACTACAATGTGACAAAGGCAGAGAAACTGATCCCTGCATGTGATATTTCCGAGCAGATTTCTCTGGCTTCCAAAGAGGCTTCCGGAACCGGAAATATGAAATTTATGCTCAACGGCGCTGTGACGCTCGGAACAGAAGACGGAGCAAATGTGGAGATCCATCAGCTTGTCGGCGATGACAATATTTACATTTTCGGAGAAAAATCTGAAAAGATCATCAAGCTGTATGAAACAGGAGAATACTGTTCGAAAGATATTTACGAAAACGATCCGATGGTAGAAGAGCTGGTAGACTTTATTATCAGTAAAGATTTGATCCGCATCGGAGATCCGGTGAACCTGGGACGTCTGTACAAAGAAATCGTAGGCAAAGACTGGTTCATGGCACTTTTGGATGTGAAAGATTATATCAGAACAAAAGAGCAGATGCTTTCTGATTATGAAGATGAAAAAGCGTGGGAGAAAAAAATGCTGGTGAACATTGCCAAAGCCGGATTTTTCTCTTCCGACAGAACGATTGCAGAGTATAACAGAGACATCTGGCATCTGTAGGATATGGCAAAAGCCAAAGGAGAGAGTAAAATGAGAAAAACAGGAATTTTGATGCCTGTATCTTCCCTCCCGTCTCGAACGGGAGTGGGAGAGATGGGGGCAGAAGCATATCATTTTCTGACATTGTTAAAAGAAAGCGGTATAAAGATCTGGCAGATTTTGCCGATGAATCCGGTAGGATACGGAAACTCCCCGTATCAGCCATATTCTTCCTGTGCAGGGGATGAGTTATATATCAGTTTGGATACGCTGTATGAGGAAGGGCTGTTAAAAGAAAGACCAGAAGGGTTTCACGAATATGCGACGAAAGTCGATTATGATGCTGTGCGTCTGCACAAAGAGCCTTATTTAAGAGAAGCTTTTCAGACATTTCTTACAAGTGGCGGCTGTGAGACAAAAGACTATCAGGAGTTTGCAGATCAGAGCTGGGTATATGAATATGGTGCTTTCCGTGCGCTGAAAAAGGCAAACGGGGGATGCTGCTGGAATGAATGGAAACAGGAAGATAAAATGTGGCCGGATGCGAGAACGGATTTGGCGCCTGAGTTAGAAACAGAAGTGCAGTATCATATGTTTTTACAGTATGTATTTTTCAGTCAGTGGATGAAACTGAAAGAAAAGGCCAATGCGTATGATATTCAGATCATGGGAGATGTGCCGTTTTATGTGGGGGTAGATTCTGTGGACGTGTGGGCAGCAAAAGACAATTTCCTTCTGGATACAGACGGAAGGCCGATCTTTATTGCAGGAGTTCCGCCGGATTATTTCAGTGCGACCGGTCAGAGATGGGGCAATCCAATCTACAACTGGGAATATTTAAAAGAAAACAACTATCAGTTCTGGGTGGACCGGATCGGATACAGCAGCAAGCTGTTTGACATTATCCGGATCGATCACTTCCGGGCGTTTGACACCTTCTGGAAAATTCCGGCAAGTTGTCCGACAGCTGTGGAAGGCGAGTGGATTGAGGCGCCGGGATATGAAGTGATTGACACGCTCAAAGAGAAGATCCCGGGTGTAAATCTGGTGGCGGAAGATCTGGGAGATCTCAGACCGGAAGTACTGGAATTGAAGGATCACTATCATCTGAAAGGCATGAAGATCCTTGTATTTTCGATTGAGACAAAAGGAAAATATGCATATGACAGCTTCCGCGATGTAGAAAATATGATCGTGTATACGGGAACGCATGACAATGATACTTTGATGGAGTGGTATCATAATCTGACCTGCGCGGCGAAGCGTAAAGTGCGCAGATTTCTCACACGTGAGGGAATCAGGCAGGGAAGTGTCAAAGACCGTCTGCTTGCTTATACATTAAAGAGCAAGGCAGAATATGCGATCATTCCGATGGCGGATATTTTAGGGCAGGGAAAAGAAGGGCATCTGAATACACCGGGGACAGTCGGTTCTCCGAACTGGGAGTGGAGAATGCCGGACTTTACACTTGCCGGGAAAGAACTGAAACGATATAAAAATCTGATCACATTCCGGAACTAAAGGAGAGACAACATGCAATTTGCTGGAATTTTTCATAAAACATCAGAACAGATGAGTTATGCGTTAAATGAAAATGAGCTGATCGTAAACTTAAGAACAGGATATGATGTCAGACGGGTATTCATTCATTATGGAGATCCGTTTGAATCGGGAATCCTTGGCGGAAACGAGAAATGGACCGGAAAGAGAGAGGAAATCTGTTTTAAGAAACGTTTGCGTCACCAGCTCTGGTGGACAACGACATTGGTTCCAAAGTATAAACGCTGCAAATATTATTTTGAATTACATACAGAGGAAGAAGTCTGGTATTATTTTGAGGATGGATTTCTGACAGAAGAACAGATGCAGATGGACGGAAGGATGCTGCAGTGCTTTACCGTACCGTGGATGAATCCTGCGGATATTAATGTGACACCAGACTGGGTCAACGAGACAGTATGGTATCAGATTTTTCCGGACCGGTTCTGCAGGGGAGCAGATACGAAGGAAGAGGCCGGTGTGACGAAGTGGCGCACTGGTACTGTGACCAATGAAGAGAGGTTTGGCGGAAATTTAAATGGAATCCGGGAAAAAATTCCTTATCTGGAAGGGCTCGGAATCACGGGAATCTACCTGAATCCCATTATGAAAGCAGAATCCAACCACAAATATGACACCACAGATTATACGGTGATCGATCCTCATTTTGGAACGGAGGAAGAATTTAAAGATCTGGTAGAAGAGGCACATCAGCATGGGATTCGGATCATGGTGGATGCTGTGTTCAATCATTGTGGAAGAAAGTTTGCACCATGGCTGGATGTTCTGGAGAAAAAAGAAAAATCTGCGTATGCAGACTGGTTTATGATCCATGACTGGGAAACAGTCGAAAAACGGGCAGATACGAGAGACGGACGGTTTTATTCATTTGCATTTACTGATGGAATGCCAAAGCTGAATACAAATAACGAAGAAGTAATTCAATACTTCTGTAAAATATGCGAAGACTGGATCCGCAAATTCGATATTGACGGAATCCGGTTTGACGTGGGAAATGAAGTTTCCCACCGTTTTCTGAAAAAAATCCGGGAGCATTTAAAACAGATGAAACCGGATCTGTACTTACTGGGTGAAATCTGGCATGATGCAAGTCAGTGGCTTCTGGGAGATGAGTACGATTCTGTAATGAACTATCCTCTGATGAGCGGAATCCATGATTTCTTCTTAGATCGGGGAATGGAAAAAGAAGAATTTGAGTATATGGTGAACCGCTGTTATACGATGTATATGCAGCAGAGCAACAATGTGATGTTCAATCTTCTGGATTCTCATGACACGCAGCGTTTGATGAGTCGGTTTGATGATCTGGATCTGTTTTACCAGCAGCTTGCCGTGTTGTTTACAATGCCGGGAAGTGCCTGCATTTATTATGGAACAGAGATTGCAATGGAAGGCGGTTTTGATCCGGACTGCCGCAGATGTATGCCGTGGCAGGAACTGGATTCATCCGAAAACCAGGAAAAATCCAGATCATGCAAAAGCTGATCGCAATGCGGAAACAGGAAGCAGCCTGCAAAAGTCTGTATTTCCATTTTCCGAATGAGTATGAGAAGAGACGTCTTGTGGAGTATATCAAACTGGATCAGGACGGCAATCAGCTGGAAGTACTCTTAAACTGTTCTGAGGAACCGGTATCAGTAAAAGAAGAGGGAGAAGTTTTGTTTTCCCGCAGATTTGAGCAGGGTGTATTGAAGAAAAACGGAACTTTGATCAGAAGAAAGAAATAAAGGAGAACGTCAATGGAAGGGACAAGAAAAGAACACTGGTGGAGGGATGCGGTGATCTATCAGATTTATCCACGCAGCTTTCAGGACAGCAATGGAGATGGGATCGGAGATCTGCGAGGGATCATTCAGAGACTGGATTATTTAAAGAGCTGGGAATCGATGCGATCTGGCTGTCTCCGGTCTGCAAATCCCCGCAGGATGACAATGGATATGACATCTCTGATTATCAGGATATCGATCCTATGTTCGGAAGTCTGGATGACATGGAAGAGCTGATAAAAGAAGCCAAAAAGAGAAATATCCGGATTATCATGGATCTTGTGTTAAACCATTCTTCTGATGAGCATCGCTGGTTTCAGGAGGCAAAGAAAAGCAAGGATAACCCGTACCATGACTATTATGTCTGGAGAGATGGGAAAGAGGGCGTGTATCCGAATGATATGAGATCCGTATTTGGGGGACCTGCCTGGGAATGGGTGCCGGAACTGGAACAGTACTATTTCCACCAGTTTTCGGTAAAACAGCCGGATTTGAACTGGGAGAATCCAAAAGTGCGCCGTGAGATCTATGATATGATCCTCTGGTGGATGGAAAAAGGAGCGGGTGGATTCCGTCTGGATGTGATCGATCAGATTGCCAAGGAGCCGGATCAAAAGATCACAAACAACGGACCGAGACTCCATGAGTTTATTCAGGAACTGAGCAGGGAAACATTCCAAAAGGGAGATCTGATCACAGTAGGAGAGGCATGGGGCGCAGATATTGAACGCGCCAAATTGTACAGCAATCCGGATGGAAGCGAGTTTTCTATGGTGTTCCAGTTCGAGCATATTGGTCTGGATCAGCAGGAAGGAAAGTCGAAATGGGATGTGGCGCCGCTTCCAGTAGTGAAATTAAAACAGGTGCTTGCAAAATGGCAGAGAGAACTGCACGGATGTGGATGGAACAGTCTGTTCTGGAACAATCACGATCTGCCAAGAATCGTGTCCCGTTGGGGAAATGATCAGAAATACCGCGTGGAATCTGCAAAGATGCTTGCTACCTTGCTGCATGGAATGCAGGGAACTCCTTATATCTATCAGGGAGAAGAACTGGGTATGACAAATGTGCGCTTTGCAGATATCAGCCAGTATCAGGATATTGAGACACTGAATATGTACAAAGAGCGTCTGGATGAAGGATACAGCAAGGAAGAAATCATGAACTCCATTTATGCAAAGGGCAGGGACAATGCAAGAACGCCGATGCAGTGGAGTGGTGAGGTGAATGCAGGATTTACAAAGGGAACCCCATGGTTGGAAGTGAATCCGAATTATACGAAGATCAATGCCGAGTCGGAACTATCCGATCCCGATTCTGTATTCTACTATTATCAGAAGCTGATCCGGCTGAGAAAAGAACATTCCGTGTTTGTAAATGGAGAGTTTACACTTTTGATGGAAGAGGATCCGCAGGTGTTTGCCTATATAAGAAAAGAAGGCGATACAGAAGTCCTGGTATGTGCAAATTTCAGTGAAACACCGGCAGCGTGCGATCTTTTGAGTGAATGGAAAGACGGAGAGGTACTGATCTGGAATTATAAGGAAAAAGGAGAGACTGGAGTGCTCAGACCTTATGAAGCAATGATGATCAGAAGATAAATAGAGAATCCATATTTGAGAGAGGGGGAGGAATCTTCCTCTCTTTTTACGTAATAAGAAACGATGGAGTTTTCAAGGTGAAAAACAAATTTCAACTTTCTCTTTTTAAATAATCGTGCTATAATGCAGAAAAGCATAAAAATTCTGGTTTTCTAAGCGGAACCATACCGCATCTTTTATTCTAAGTCATATCGGAAAATCTCTATGCTTTGATTTCAATCTAAAACAGCAGAGAGGTTTAAGGGAAAGATGCCGTATTGGAAAGCCTCCTGCAGCTATTTTCATTCAAGGAGGTATTTATATGAACCAGACAACACCAACACAGCCTGTAAACAGACTGTACAAATCGAGGATTTTTGCCATGCTCTACAGTGACAGGAAAGATCTGCTCGATCTGTACAATGCGGTCAGTGGAAAACATTATGAAGATCCGGAATTGTTGGAAATCAATACACTGGAAAATGCAATCTACATGTCGATGCATAATGATCTGTCCTTTCTCATTGATTCCAGACTTTCCCTGTATGAGCATCAGTCCACCTACAGTCCCAACCTGCCCCTGCGGTATTTGTTTTATATCTCGGATCTGTATTCCGGGATGACAAAAGATGAAAACCTGTATGGTACGAAATGCATTCAGATCCCGACTCCGCAGTTTGTGATCTTTTACAATGGAAGTCAGGAACAGCCGGATCGAAAAATTTTAAGATTGTCTGATGCGTATTGCGTCAAAGAAGAACATCCGGCATTGGAGCTGACTGCGGTGATGCTGAACATCAACCGCGGGCATAATGAGAAGTTGAAGGAAATGTGCAAATCTCTGAAGGATTACTCGGAATATACTGCAAGAGTGCGGGAGTACGCCCAGGTAAAGCCGGTGGAAGAAGCAGTGGAACAGGCAATCAGTGAGTGTATTCAGGAAGGGATTATGGCAGAGTTTTTGAAACAAAACAGAGCGGAGGCGAAACAAGTGAGTATTTATGAATATGATGAGGAAAAGCATATGCGGCAGGAGCGGGAAGCGTCCTGGGAAGAGGGCAAATTGGAAGGGAAAATTGAGCTTCTTAGAATGCAGATTCAAAAGAAACTGGTAAAAGGAAAATCTATTTCTGAGATTTCAGAGGAACTTGAAGAAGAGGAAGAGGTTATTGCAGAGATGATCCGGGAAATGGGAGAAGAGAGGGCAACGGGCAAAGAAGAACAATAGAAAATACATATTTGGGGCTGTCGGGAATTAACCGATAGCCCCTTGCTAACTTGGATTGCGTTGGTGTTTATACAAAAGATAAAGAACAACTCGAAAAATATAATCTTTTACCGGCTAAAGTCATGTTAGAGATAGCAGACCAAAAGTCTGTGAAAGGGTTAGGATATATTGGCGGAGTAATGGGACCGAAAGAATTTACGGACAGTAAATCTTATGTTGTTCAGATGCTTTGTTCCGGCAAACACAAAATTTCTTATGTAGAACCTACTCTTGTGTATGGAAACGGACGCAATGATATCGTGTTTAGCTCGTACAAACTGTCTGTTTTGTGCGAGCTTTTTTCATAGCTGCAGTTTTCTGTTGTAAAAGATGTTGTTATCCGCCATATTATGCAGAAATCCGGTTCTTGACTTTGTGTGGTAAAATGTAGAAAAAGGAGGGAACAGCATGAAAAACGGAACAGAACATGATATGACACAAGGAGCAGTGGCCGTTCCTCTGATTGGCTTTACGATACCACTGGTACTCGGTAATTTTTTTCAACTTTTTTATAATGCAGCGGATTCCATCATTGTAGGTCGATACGTGGGGGAGCGTGCATTGGCAGCAGTCGGAACATCCACACCGGTGATGAATCTTGTCATCCTTTTGATCAGCGGTCTTTGTATGGGGGCAAGTATTTTGATGAGTTCCCAGTTTGGAGCGGGAAATTATGAACAGTTATCCCGTCAGATCAGTACCACATTGTTGTCCGGCTGCGGATTTTCAATCGGTTTTTCCGTGCTGACAATCTTGGTGTCAGAACCATTGCTTCGGCTGATACAGGTACCGAAGGAAGTGATGCCGGATGCGCTTGCGTATCTCAGGATCATTTTTATCGGAATTTTGTTTACGTTTATTTACAATTTTCTTGCCAATACACTTCGGGCACTGGGCGATAGTAAAACGCCGCTGTATTTTCTGGTTGCCAGTGCAATTTTAAATGTGCTCGGAGATCTGCTTTTTGTGGCAGTATTTGGATGGGGCGTGGCGGGAAGTGCCATTTCAACGGTATTAAGTGAGGCCAGCAGCTGTCTTTTTTGTGCGTTGTATATCAGGAAGCGGGTTCCGCTTTTGTGCCTGGGAAAGCGGTGGTTTGTGTTTGATAAAAGTTTGATGAAAAAGACTATTAGTTATGGAAGCACCAGTGCCATGCAGCAAGTCTGCCTTCAGATTGGAAAGACAATCATTCAGGCAGTGGTCAACACCCAGGGAGTCAGTGTAATGGCAGCATTTACGGCAGTAAACCGCGTGGATGATTTTGCGTATATTCCTCAGCAGAACATCGGGCATGCCGTGACGACTTTTATTGCCCAGAATAAGGGGGCAGGCAAAAGAGAAAGAATCCGCAGGGGACTTCAGAGTGGAATCGGGATTGAACTGGTATATGGTCTGATCTTGCTGGTTCTGATGTATTTTGGTGCAGAGAAGATTATGGGATTGTTTACCTCTCAGGAAGATGCACAGGTGGTGACTCTGGGAAAGTCTTATCTGCATCTGGTTTCCTGGATGTATATTCTTCCGTCGATAACGAATGGGATTCAGGGATTTTTCCGTGGCATGGGAGATCTGAAGGTGACACTGTACAGTACTTTTATGAATATGGCAGGACGTGTGCCGGCAGTCATTGTGATGTTTCTGGTATTCCACTTTGGATTTGTAAGCCTTGCATGGGCGAATCTGATCGGGTGGATCGTGATGCTTCTTTTTGAAATCCCTCTTCTGATGAGACAGTTAAAAGAGCTGAGAAAATAAAGACGCAGAAAGAAAATAGGAGTGTGAGAGTGAAGACAGATGCTCAATCAAGATAATCTGTCTTTTTTCTATTTCGGAATAGAAAATATGCACAAAAAAATAAGAAAAAAATCTATGATTTATACAAAGAGTATAAAATGAATTGACAGTGAAAAAATCATATGCTATATTTAAGCCAACTTAATGATGCTGTTGTAAAATAAGAGTTGTAAGACTCTATATATTTTACAACAAAAATGAACCGGTTCATTTTTAGGAAGAAAAGAGGAGAAATAGCATGAAAAAGAAAAAAGTAATGAGTGTTGTATTGGCAGCGATTATGACCGTAGGACTGTTGAGTGGATGTGGTACATCAAAGGAGTCTGACAGTAAAGAAGGGGAACAGGTGACTTTAAATTATTGGACATGGTTTCCAAGCACAGATCAGATCGAAGAGACGGTGAAAGCGTTTGAAAAAGAAAATCCCGATATTAAAATTAACATGACTGTGATGGAGAGCAAGGCATTTCAGGAAAAAGTGCCGTTAGCTTTAAGCACAGAAGAGGATATTGATGTAATTGGGGTTCAGCCATCGGCATTTGCAGAAGAAGTACAGGATTATCTGGCTAATTTGGATGAATTAATGCCAGAGGCTGCAGGAGAGGATTGGAAAGAACTGTATTCAGAAAAATGTCTGGAGCAGGGAAATCATTTGACAAGTGGGGATACAAAAATGCTTGTGCTGACAAATTCAGGCTCCATGATTGGATATTATAATGCGGCACTTTTAAAAGAGTTGGGATGCGATGTTCCAAAAACAATCGAAGAATATAAAGTGGCTGCAGAAAAGTTAAAAGAAAAATATCCGGATAAATATGCAGGGGTATTTGCAGGAAAAGACGCGTGGGTGATGGATGAAATGATGCTTACTGTATTGGGACAGCAGGGAGATTACTATAATCAGTGGAGATATGACGGAGCAGATGTAGACAGTAAAGAATATAAAAATGGCATTTGAAGGATTTAAAAAATTCTTTGATGAAGGTATTTTTACAAAAGATACATTAGATTTAGATTATGCAAGTGCAACGGAAGAGTTTACCAATGGAAATGCGCTTGTGTATTATATGGGATCGTGGGAATCTCCACTTCTTTCAAAACAGTTGAGAGAAAAGAATGGAATTGAACTTGAAGATGTTGGTGCGATGGCATTGCCGATTGTGGAGAAGGATGGAACAGCATCTGTCAGATCTTATATTGATTCTGGAATTGGAATTGTAGACTATTCAGAGAAAAAAGAAGCAGCTGCAAAATTTGTGGCATATTTGACACTTGGAGAAGGTGCAGATATTTTTGGAAAACAGCTGACAGGGACTTCGGCAAAAAAGAATTTTCAGTAGATGAAAGCCTGTTTGCCTCAGATACAGCAAAGCAAGGGTGGGATACCGTTGTAGAGTTAATCAACAACGGAACAGCGGACAGAAATAATGTTTCCGGATATTCAGATATCGAAGGGGCAGAAGTGCAAAGTTATATCAATGGTACGAAGACGGTAGACGAGGCATTGAAAACTTGTCAGAAAGAGTGGACCAGCGGAAAATATTAGAAATCATGATTAGAGGGCAGGAAAATGGCAGAATTAAACAAATTAAACAAGAAGAGCCAGAAAAGAAATAACAGGGCGGGGTTTTTATTTCTCCTGCCCTTGATAGTGATATTTATCGGGCTGCTTGGATATAGTTTTTATTTTTTGAGCGTAAACAGTTTTCGTGACGTTACGATTACCTTCAGGCATACAGAGTTTACCGGACTTGCTAATTATAAGACGGTTTTGACAGATTTGAAATTTTGGCGTTCTTTGCTGAATACCTTTATTTTATCAGCGGCGAATATTTTTTGTGGATTGACATTTGGATTTTTCATTGCAATCGTTTTAAATTTCAAGATGAAAGGCAAGCGTTTTTTTCATGCATTGTTCTTTATTCCGTCCATGCTTCCGATTGCCTTGATGGCAGCAGTATTTAGCTCCATGCTGGAATATAAGAATGGAATTATCAATCAGCTGTTGCGAGGCGTTGGATTGGATGTACTGGCACAGAGATGGCTGGCGGATCCCAGACTTGCTATTTTTCGGTTGTGTTCTGTCTCTGTTTTTTGATTGGAATTCCGATTATGTATTATACTGCAGATCTGACAACGATCAGTGACAGTGTATTAGAGGCTGCAACCATGGACGGAGCAAAGACACGGCATCAGTTGTTTCTGGTGATTTATCCGATGTTAAAAAATACACATAAAACAATTATCTTATCCATGCTTCTCGGGGGATTCCGTGAGATGGAAAGAGTGTTCCTGATGACGGATGGGGGTCCGGGAGGAAAAACGGAAATTATAGGAACTTATATTTATCGTGCAACGAGATCAGCAGGTTCGAATATTGGGTTGGTATGCGCAGCGGCAATTGTCGTTCTGATCGTGGCATTTTTGATTTCCTTTATTCAGCTGAGACTTACAGAAAAGAATGGATAGGAGGAATCAACGATGAAAAAGAAACAGGAAAAAATGCAGGATAAAGATCTGTTTTCGATCTCAAAAGGAAGCAGGAGAGGAATGGTCGTATTTTTAGTTTTGATGACACTGATCTGGATGATTCCTATTTATTCTCTGGTGAAAGATTCGTTAAAAGTAAATGGAATTCAGAACTATGTATATGTCTTGACCAATAAGATCAACGGAGTCCCTTTTTACCGGTATTTTATGAATTCTGCAATCAATGCAGTAGGTGCGTCGCTGCTGCTGGTGCTGATTTGTTCCTTTGCAGGCTTTGCCTTTTCTAAAATTGAGTTTACAGGAAGAAAATGGATTTATAGCATGGTAGTCATGTGTCTTGCAATATCAGGTCCAATTTTGATTATTCCGTTGTTTTACATATATAAGACAGCGCATTTGTATAACACACACTTAGCGGTTATTTTATCAGAATGTCTGATTACGATCCCGTTTGGAGTCCTTATGATGAAGAACTTTTTTGATGGCTTGCCGGGGGAATTGATGGAATCGGCAAATGTGGATGGAGCGAATATTGTACAGACCTATTTTAAAATTTATTTGCCTTTGGCAAAACCAGCTGTGATCAATCTGGTAGTATTGCAGTTAATGTGGTCATTTCAGGATTTTTTATTCCCGCTGATGTTTCTTACAAGGGATCAGGCATACACAACGACAGTTGCAGTAAATGCCTTTAAAGGCGCTTATGGAATGAGCGCGCAGAGCCTTGGACGATACAATGCGGCGTTGGTATTGATTTCGATACCGACAATTTTAATTTTTGTATTTGCACAGAAATATATTGTAAATGGAGTGACATCAGGAGCAGTCAAAGAATAGAGAGAAAGCGAGAAAAGAAATGAATACAACATTATGGTATGAAGCCCCTGCATCCTCTTTTTGTGATGCATTGCCAGTTGGAAATGGGAGTCTTGGGGCAGTTGTGTATGGTGGAGTGCCAGAAGAATGTATGTCATTGAATCTGGATACATTATGGTCAGGAACCGGAAGAAGAATGGAGCAGAAAATTGCCAAACATGTATTGGAAGATGTAAAAAAACAATGCGCACAAGAACATTATTTTGAGGCACAGAATCTGATCGAAAGGAAGATGCTAGGGCAATATAATGAGTCTTATATGCCTCTTGGAAGTTTTCGATACCATTATTATGGAATAGAGAATGTAGAAAATTACAGAAGAGAATTGGATTTAGAAGAAGCTGTTGTGCGAACAGAGTTTACGTGCGCAGGCCGGCAATATCAGTCGGAGGTGTTTGTATCAAATCCAGATCATGCGATGGTAGTGCATCTGGTATCAGAAACAAAAATGAAGATTGATTTTTGGCTGGAAAGTAAATTGCAGACAATCTCAACAATACAGCGGGAAAACAGCCAGATGATTTCTGGAAATGCACCAAGTCATGTAGATCCCAATTATGTAGAGAGTGAGAATCCAATTGTGTACATGCATCAGGAACTGGGAATGCCGTTTTGCTGTCAAATGCATGTGGACACAGTGGACGGAGATGTTTCTTGTGTGGACGGGAAAATACAAGTTCGCGATGCCAGAGAAATACGAATTTTAATTACAGCAGCCGATGGATATCGAAAAGGCAGTTATGATATGGATCCTTCTATAGAACATTGTTTTGCTTCCTGTGAACAGTATATGAATCGTGTGAAAAGCAGGACATATCAGCAAATCAGAAGTACACACAGAAAGGATTATCAGGCACTGTTTGAAAGGTCCAGATTTCAGTTAGAAACAGAGGGGCGGGAAGAGATACCCTTAAATCAAAGGCTAAAGAGGATCAAACGTGGTGAAACAGATTTGGGACTATATTGCTTATATTATCATTTTAACCGATATCTATTGATCTCCAGTTCTCGTCCCGGAAGTCAGCCGGCCAATTTGCAGGGAATTTGGAGTGAGAGTACCCGACCAGTGTGGAGCAGTAATTGGACGATCAATATTAATACAGAGATGAATTATTGGCCAGCTGGTATTTGTAATCTTTCTGAGTGTTTTGAGCCACTTTTGTGCATGTTGGAAGAAATGAGTGAAGCAGGAAAAGAAACAGCAAAGAATTATTTTCATTGCAGAGGATGGGTGGCAAATCACAATGTTGACATTTGGCGTCAGACAGAACCGGTTGCAGGTCTGGCGAAATATGCATACTGGCCGATGGGAGGAGTATGGCTGAGTGCACAGATTTTTGATTATTATAAGTATACGGGGAATCGGAATCTGCTGAAAAACAGAATTTATCCGGTTATGTCTGGTGCAGCCCGGTTTTGTCTGGACTGGTTAGAAGAAGGCGAAGATGGAAAATACAGAACACCGCTTTCTACTTCACCAGAAAATACTTTCTTGGACGAAGCAGGCAGGGAGTGTGCAGTAAGTGCGGGATCGACTATGGATTTGGCACTGATAAAAGAGCTCTTCCAAAATCTTAGCCTTGCAGCAGAAGTGCTGGAGATTCAAGACGATATAGTGGAAGAAGTCAGAAAAGTATGGATAAAACTTCCAGAATATCAGATTGGTCAATATGGACAAATTCAGGAATGGGAGAAAGACTTTCCGGAACAGGATCCGGGGCATCGCCATTTTTCAGGAGTAGTGGGATTTCATCCGGGGACAACCATCAATCCATATGATACACCAGAATTGGTAGAGGGAGTCAGGCGGTTTATTGAAAGAAGGCTTCAATATGGAGGGGGTCATATTGGATGGAGTTGTGCGTGGCTGATCAATTTGTGTGCACGCTTGGGAGATGGAAACAGCGCTTTGTTTTTTTGGCCAACCTTTTGAAAAAATCGTCCTATGACAATTTGTTTGATTTGCACCCGCCATTGGGAGAAAGCAAAGGAGAAAGGGAAGTGTTTCAGATTGACGGAAATTTTGGAGCAGCCAGCGGGATAGCAAGTATGCTTTTACGAAGTTGTTATGGAATGATCGAACTTCTTCCTGCATTGCCGGATGCCTGGAAGTCAGGGCGTATGGAGGGACTGCTTGCGGAAGGTGGTGTAGAAGTCAGTATTGAGTGGAAGGATCATCAGCTTGTGTTGGCAGTGCTGAAGTCGTGCGTTTCACAGGAGATAGAAGTCAGATGCTGCGGTCAGAAATGGAAGATTCATTTACAGGAAAATGAGGAGAAAGTAATCAAAGGATAAAGAAAGAGTTCGCTTTTTCAGAGGCGAACTCTTTCTTTTATCCAGAGGGGAACAAATGCTGTCTGTGTAATGAAAGAGTGGGGCATGAATCAGTGTCTTGGGGTAATCAGATTGATCACCCAGCATACGTCGGTAGAGCAATTTAGCCGCTGTAAGTCCCATTTCATCGGTTGGCTGTTCAGAAAAGGAAAGTGGAGGATTTACGATATTTACAAGAGGAAGATTGTCAAATCCAATGAGTGAAATGTCTTCTGGTATTTTCAGGTTCAAATTATTGATGGCAATGTAAGCGCCAATTTCCATATCGTAGTTGCTGATAAAAACAGCGGTGGGGGGATCTGGAAGCTTCGCAAGCTTCATCATTGCTTCGTATCCGCCTTCTGTTGAGTAATTTCCGCATTGAATATAATGTTTATAAATTGGAAGGTGGCACTCGCGTAATGCCTTCTCATATCCATTTAGTCTCTGTTGAGAGGTATAATGATCAATTCCTCCGGTAATAATTGCAATTTTTGTGTGACCAAGAGAGATTAATTTTTTTACGGGTTCATAGGAAGCGCGTTGATTGTCCAGAATGATCGTATCCGAGGGGTGATCTTTGATAATCTGGTCGACAACGATCAATGGAGTATGGTTATTCTGGATTAATTCAATCTGTTTTCCGGTGGAATCATAAGGAATCAAAATAATACCGTCTACCATGCGATCTAAAAGAAAGCGCGCTTTTTGCAACTCCATTGCTACATCATTATGGCATTCACATACGATTACAGTATATCCTTTTGGCAAAAGATAGGATTCAATGGATGAAATCATAGAAGTACAAAAATTAGAAGTCAGCATGGGCAGTAATACTGCAACTGAGAAAGTCTGCGAATTGCGCAGTCCTTTTGCGATATTATTAGGCTTGTATTGCAGTTCCTGGATTGCCTGTTCAATTAACAGTCGATTGGTTTCTTTCACGGGATGACCATTGATATATTTGCTGACAGTTCCCAGTGAAAGACCGGATTTTTTTGCGACATCGCGAATTGTAGCTGCCATGTGTGAAATCTCCTTTTTTCATATCTTTTTTATTTAACATGAAAGCAGAAAAAGCACTACTGTTGTGTTTCGAAAAGCGGTGCAAAATACTCAATTCTGGTTGCTGTGATCTTGCTGCAAGCGTATAATAAAGAAGGAATACATCACAAAAGCTTAGTATGCAGTAGAAAAGAGCAGCTAGCAAACGTGATCGGGAAAAAGAATTTCGAAAAATTGTAGTGAAACATATTAAAAACCATTTGATTGAGGAGGGAAAAGTGATGAATACGGTAAAGATAAGAAATCTGGAGATCGGAAAAGGGATGCCGAAGATCTGTGTTCCGATAGTGGGTAGAACAAAACAGGAAATTTTGGAAAGCGCAAAGGAAGCCATTGTGGAACATCCGGATGTGGTGGAATGGAGAGCAGACTGGTATACAGAAGTGTTCCGATGGGAATGTGTGGAATATATGCTGCAGGGTATGCGTGAAATTTTAGGAGAAATTCCACTGTTGTTTACGTTTCGGACTCAGCAGGAGGGCGGAGAACAGGCAATAGAGCTGTTGGCATATCAGGAACTGAATGAAAGGGCAGCAGGTACAAAACTGGTGGATCTGATCGATGCAGAGTTGTCCTCAGGAGAAGAGACGGTGAAAAAGTTGATCAAAACAGCGCACGATCATCAAGTGAAAGCTGTTGTTTCCAATCATGATTTTGAAAAGACACCGTCTAAGGAAGAGATTGTGAAACGACTTCGTAAGATGCAGGAACTTGGTGCGGATCTTCCAAAGATCGCGGTTATGCCGCAGTGTAAGAAGGATGTACTGACACTGCTTACGGCGACAGAAGAGATGGCACATAGGTATGCAGATCGACCGATCATTACCATGTCTATGGCAAAAGACGGGGTTGTCAGCAGAATGTGTGGAGAGGTGTTTGGTTCAGCACTGACATTTGGAACCGCGGGAAAGGCTTCCGCACCGGGACAGATTGAAGTGGGAAAATTACGAGAGGTGTTGGAAATTTTTCATTAATGCGAGGGATATATGCGAATCAAAGCAAAAGAAATTGCGCAGGAACTGGGGCTTTCGGAGGCAACGGTATCTCTGGCTCTCAATAACCGTCCGGGAGTCAATGCCAATACAAAAAAGCGGATTTTGGAATGTGTAAGAGCAAAGCAGGAGAAAGAACTGAAGAATTTTGAGACACAGGAAAAATCTATTCAGGGCAAAGTGATAATGCTCAACTACGTTAAAAACGGAATTATTATGAAACGAAGTCAAGACCGTCATCCTGTGATCGAAACGATAAAAGAGATTGTGGAAAGATGCGGGTATTCATTTGAATATCGTCTGTTTCAGGAACAGTTTGAACATGTGGAGAATCTGATTGCTGAATGCAGGGAGAAGGATGTAAAGGGAATCTACATCATGGCGGCAGAAATGGGAAAATCAGATATTTATCCCTTTTTAGAACTTCAGATACCGATCGTAACAGGAGATAATCTGTTTTATGAAGAGGGAATCAATAGTTTTCTGATCGATAACCGGGAAGGAATCCGAAGAGGTGTGGATTACCTGATAGATAAGGGGCATAGCAGAATCGTATATCTGGCAGAAGATATTGATATTTTCAATTTTCTCGAAAGAAGAGAAGCGTTTGTTCTGGAGATGGCAAAGCGGGAGTGTGGAGATGCAAGCAATCGTATCAGGCATCTTGGCAGCAATGTAGAGGAAGCTGCTTTTTCTATGGGAAAATATCTGGATGAAGGGATGCGGGGAGTGACTGCATTTATTCTGGAAAGTTCTGTCATTTCCATGGGGGTGATCAAAGCACTTCTTGAGCGGAATGTACGGATTCCAAGAGACATCTCTCTGCTTGGATTTGATGCAGTCGCACCAGTGGAACTTCCGGGATTTGAATTGACACTGATCAAAGGTACCCATACGAAACGCCACATAGCAGCAGTGAAGCATCTGCTCCGTTATATGGAAGATGAAAACGAAGAAATTATGAGAGTGTATTATAAGACCCGGTTTTCAGAAGGGGAAACAGTGTTCGATAAAACAAAATATATTTATGAATGAAAAATATTTGATGACGGGTGTTTAAAGAAAATTTAAATACCTGTTATTTTTTTATAAATTTGAGGAGAGAATCAGAGGATATCGGAAGTGAAATCTGCAAAATAGCAGAAAAAATGAAAGGGGATTGAGAGTTTTTCTGTCAGATGTTATCTTGGTTTTAGATAAAGAACGCGCGTTATGAGTTTACGAAAAGCAGGAGGAAGGATACCATGGCGAAGAAAAACTATGAGAAGCTGGCAAAGGAAATTGTCAGATATATTGGCGGACCAGAAAATGTAAATGCTCTGGTTCATTGTGCAACAAGGCTCCGATTTAAAGTAAAAAACACACAGAATGTAGATAAGAAAAAACTGGAGCAGTTGGAGGGTGTGATTACAGTACTTGACAGCGGTGGTCAGATCCAGGTTGTAATCGGGCAGCATGTAGCGGATGTATATGATACAATTTTTGAAGTTACAGACTTAAAAAAGGAGAATCCGAGTGATGCAGAGGAATCAGGGGAGAAAAAGAATCTCCTGAATACATTTATGGATACGATTTCTGGTATCTTTGCACCTGTACTTGGTGTCATGAGTGGTGCCGGTATGCTGAAAGCGTTGTTGATTTTATGTACAACTTTCGGTTGGCTTAAGGCGGATATGGGAACCTATCGGATTCTGTATGCGGCAGCAGATGGAGTCTTTACGTTTATCCCGGTATTTCTGGCATATACTGCAGCAAAAAAATTCAGAGCGAATGAGTTCGTGGCAGTGGGAGTTGCAGCGGCATTACTCTATCCGGATCTGACAGCTGCATATTCTGCCGGAGAGGCATTGACCTTTTTGAAAATTCCGGTTGTGCTGGTAAGCTATACTTCATCCGTGATCCCAATCGTGATTTCAGTATATGCACTTTCCAAACTGGAAAAAGGATTGAAGAAAATCGTGCCGACAGTATGCAAAACCTTTTTGACGCCGCTTCTCAGTCTGGCAATTATGGTGCCGGCAACTTATCTTGTGATCGGGCCGATTGCAGATACTGCAGGAAAAGCACTGGCTTCCGGATATACAGGACTGGTGGGATTGAATCCGATTATTGCAGGGGGACTGCTTGGTCTGATCTGGCCGGCAGCAGTCATGTTTGGTGTACACTGGGGATTTGTTCCGATTGTTATGAATAATATTGCAGAATATGGACGAGATACATTGTTTACCATCACCGGCCCCAATAATATGGCACAGGCAGGAGCTACACTTGGTGTATTCCTGAAAACAAAAGACAAATCAGTTAAGGAACTGGCAGGTCCGGCAGCGCTTTCGGCAGTTCTCGCAGGAATCACAGAACCTGCGATCTATGGAGTTACATTGCGGTTTAAAAGACCATTTTTCATCGGGGCGGTATTTTCCGGAATTGCAGGAGCTATCGTAGCTGCTGCAGGAACAGGAGCACCAACACTTCTTGGAACAAGCATTTTGACATTGCCGGGATATATCGGCGTCGGATTTGTCGGATTTTTAATCGCGTGTGCGATCGCCTATTTTGGATCTGCGATTGTAACGTATTTCTTTGGATATAGTGATGATATGCTTCCGAAAAAAGAAGAAAAGAAAGAAGAACCACAGGAAATTATTCCGGCAAAAGATGAAGCGCTTCTGGCGCCGGTCAGTGGAAAAGTAATTCCTCTTTCTGAGGTAAGAGATGAAGCGTTTGCGGGAGGAATCCTCGGACAGGGTGCGGCAGTAATTCCAGAAAATGGAGAAATCTGTGCACCGTGTGACGGAGTAATCAGTGTGATGTATCCAACCGGACACGCAGTAGGCATTAAATCAGATATCGGAGCAGAGATTTTGATCCATGTAGGCATGGATACGGTGACTTTAAATGGAAGCTGTTTTGCTGTAAAAGTGAAAGCCGGTGATTATGTGAAAGCAGGACAGCTTCTGGTCAGAGCGAATATTGAAGGAATCAAAAAGGAAGGTTTGGATATTACAACACCGGTCATTGTTGCAAATACAGCAGATTATATGCAAATTAAGACGGTAGCAGAGGAATCCGTGAAGAGCGGAGAAGTTCTGCTGAACTGTGTTTCCAAATAGAAACGAAAGGAGAGTATCATGAGCAGAGTAACAGTAAGTGAGGATAAAAGCACATTTTGTCGGGATAAAAAGCCGTTCTTTTATCTGGCAGATACCATCTGGAGTGCGTTTACAAATATAACCGAGGATGAGTGGATTTATTATCTGAAGAGACGCAAAGAGCAGGGGTTTAACGTTCTCCAGATCAATACAATGCCGCAGTGGGATCGTTGTATCTCGGATATCGGACTGTATCCCTTTGCGACAGCGGATGGACATCGGTTTGACTTTACAAAGTGGAATGAGGCGTATTATGAGCATGCGGTCAGAATGTGTGAACTGGCGGAAGAGGAAGGATTTCAGTTGGCGCTGGTGGTGCTCTGGTTAAATTATGTGCCGGGAACATGGGGGAGCAAGGTTACGGATTGTAATGTGATGCCGAAGGAATTCGTTAAAACATATACAGAAAAGATTGTACATGTTTTTGATCGATTTGAGCCGATTTACATTGTAAGCGGAGATACAGATTTTGATACGCCGGAAGCAGTGTCCTATTATCGGGATGCACTGGATGTTTTATGTGAAAAAAGTCCGCATACATTGAAAACGATGCATATCAAACGGGGATATGATTTTCTTCCGGAAGAATTTTTGGAAAAACTGGATTTTTATATGTTCCAGTCCGGACATAATCGGGAAGGGCAGGATATGGCATATGTTCTTCCAGAAAATTTCCGTAAGAAATATCCGAAAAAACCATTGATCAATGCAGAACCATGTTATGAACAGATGGGGTTCAGCAGAAAAATATATGGTCGTTTTCAGGCAGAAGATACCAGAAAAGCAGCATGGAGCAGCATTTTGTCCGGGGCTTGTGCAGGGGTGGCTTATGGAGCGCATGGAATCTGGAACTGGCAAAAACTGAACAAACCCGCAAATCCAATCCTTGGAGAAGGATTTGACGCACCGTTTCCATGGAATGAAGCACTACAGTTTCCGGGAGCGTGGGATTATGGAATGATCCGTCAGCTTCTTGATGAGCTTCATACAGGAGAGTTGATACCGGCACAGGAAGTGTTAGAGAATGAGACAACACAGATTCGTATGGCGCAGATAACAGATGGCAGATATCTGTTGTATCTTCCGCACAGTACGAAGGTTGTGTTAAACAGAGAGTTGAATGGATGCAGTGTCAGGGCAGTGGATCTGGCATCCGGGCACAGAGCATATGTAAGTGCAGTATGCAGAGAAGGAAAAACAGAGATTGCAATGCATCCATTTTACTATGATGCACTGCTGGTCGTGGAAGCAGACAAAACAGACGTTGAGAAAGGCAGGGATTAAGGTATGAGCATATTTCCGAAAAACTTTTTATGGGGTGGTGCGGTTGCGGCAAATCAGTGTGAAGGAGCATATCAGGAAGATGGAAAAGGTTTGAGTGTGCAGGATGTATTGCCGAGAGGAATTCGTGGAAGCAGGACAAAACTTCCGACAGAAGAGAATTTAAAACTGGAGGCTATCGATTTTTATCACAGATATCCGCAAGACATCAAAATGTTTGCCGAGATGGGATTTAAAGTATTTCGGACATCCATTGCCTGGAGTAGGATTTTCCCGAAAGGGGATGAAGAGCAGCCTAATGAAGCAGGACTTGAATTTTATGACCGTGTATTTGAAGAGTGCCGAAAATATGGGATTGAACCGCTCGTGACACTCTCTCATTACGAGACACCGTTGTATCTTGCAGAGACTTACAATGGATGGACAGACCGCAGAATGATCGGATTTTATGAACGGTATGTGCGTACTGTTTTTAAGAGATACAGAGGAAAAGTAAAGTACTGGCTGACATTCAATGAGATCAATTCACTTCTTCATGCGCCGTTCATGAGTGGTGGGATTGCAAATATGCAAGGACTGACAGAACAGGATCTGTATCAGGCGGCACACCATGAACTGGTAGCCAGTGCATTGGCGACAAAAATTGGGCATGAGATGATGCCGGACGCAATGATTGGTTGTATGATTTTGAGTATGCCGACATATCCGCTGACACCATCACCAGATGATGTGATCGCGGCGATGGATGCAGAGCATCGTAACTATTTTTATGGAGATGTGCATGTACGAGGAAAATATCCGGGATATATGAAACGATACTTCAGAGAGCATGGAATCCAGATTCAGTTTGCTCCGGAAGATGAAGAAATTCTAAAAAATACGGTAGACTTTGTATCCTTCAGTTATTATATGAGTGTCTGTGCGACATCAGATCCTGAAAAACAGAAAAAAGGTCTTGGAAATCTTCTGGGAGGAGTACCGAATCCAACACTCAAAGCAAGTGACTGGGGGTGGCAGATCGATCCGAAAGGATTGCGCTATGTGCTGAATATGTTTTATGATCGCTATCAGAAGCCGCTGTTCATTGTAGAGAATGGATTGGGAGCTGTAGATGTTCTGAACGAAGATGAGAATGGAAATAAAACAGTAGAGGATGATTACCGGATTCAGTATCTTAAGGATCACCTGATACAGGTGGGAGAAGCAGTTCAGGATGGTGTGGAAATTATGGGATACACATCCTGGGGATGTATCGATGTTGTCAGTGCATCTACTGCAGAATTAAAAAACGATATGGATACATTTATGTAGACAGAAATGATGATGGAACAGGTACGATGGAACGGTATAAGAAGAAATCATTTTACTGGTATCAGAAAGTGATTGAAAGCAACGGGGAAGTGCTATATAGTGAAGAAGATATAAATTTAAGTGAATAGTATTGTGTGGGAGAATGACGGTTCTCGCGTTTCCGTATGAGTGGGTGCAATTTTTTCCCATCAGGGAAGATACAATAGTACTCATTTTCAAACATCTGTTTTAAAACCAGGATCAGCGTGTTAGAATCTGTCAGGTTATTGATTACATAGCTATGGACAATGAAATAATTCTCTAATGAAGATATAAACACACAGGTAGAGTTTCAGAGAATGTCATACCTTCTTTATGTGAAAAAGGAAATGAAATAAGCGTATAATACTATTTTTGAGTGCATATTCAGTTTCGGAATATGCACTTATTTTTTATAATACAGGTAATTGAGAAACACGTTTGCAATCCTGATGGAAATGTAGATAGAGTCCTACGTTGTCAGACAATCAGAGGTTTCAGGCTACGGATACTTATATTGATGAATTTTATTAGCAACTATTGCGGTAATAAGTTATGTAATGTCAGCGAGCAATAAATCATCAGGAAGATAGGACATACAAATTTTATGGTAGGAATCTTACTTTGCAAATGAGTTTTGAGGAGATATTTTATTTTGTAACAAAAAAGGCTGTATCTATGCGGTTTGTGGTGTTTTGCAAACGCATATTTATAGTAATCAAAAGGAGGCAACAGATGATTTCAACAGATGAAGGATACATGAGGCTGGAATATTTCTCTGAAAATGTTGCAGCGGATAAAAAAAGAAAAGAGTTCGATATAAAAAATCATGCATTATGCTACACAAACCAAAAGCCAGATTTTCTCTTTATTGGGGATTCCATTACAGAGTATTGGGAGCTAAATGCATATTTTGGAAGTGGTAATCACTTTCTTGTTAATAGGGGCATTGCGGGAGATACAACAAAGTACTTAAAAAAGCGATTTTATACAGATGCAGTTCAATTACGTCCAAGATATTGTATCCTGGGAATAGGAATTAATGATTCCATAGAGCTGGAAGGGGATTATTGGAAAAGATTGGAGCCGACACCGTATAATCAAGTAGTGGCAACTGCAAAGCTGCATATTACAGAAATTGTACAACAGGCAAAAGAAGAAAATATCTGCTTGATTCTAACATCTCTTTTACCAATTCATATTCCGATCCTGATGGATGAAAGGAGTAGAAAAAATTATATCAAAGAGCTGAATGAGTGGCTGGCAGAAGTGGCGAAGAAGAATAATCTTATTTTTGTAAATTATTATGCTACAATGGTATTTCCAGGAACAGACAAGCCGTTGGATAAGATTACCTATGATGGTCTGCACCCAAATGCCAAAGGATACCAGATCATGGCCACAGTTTTACGTAATACGTTAAAAAAATATGAGATTCTAATTTGAAAGGAGATACCAGAGATGATATTTGATTCGATTCAGAATAAGGAAAACTATAAGGAAGACAGGAAAATCTATCAGGCATTATGCTATTTGGCAGAAATAAAAAGATGGGAAGAAGCATTTCCGGATACCGTAATTCAGAAAGGAGTCATAGTGGCGAACCCAGTATCATTTGTTAGCAAGGAAGAAAAGGAGTGTATGTATGAAGCACATCAAAAGTATATAGATGTTCATTATATTATTGAAGGAGTGGAAAGAATTGCAACTGCTGATGTAAGTAGTCTGCAAATCCAAACGCCATTCAGTGAAGAAAAAGATATCGGGTTTTATCAAGGGGATGAATCAGGCGGTTATCTATTGAAGGCAGGAGAGTTTATGGTGTGCTTTCCAAGCGATGCACATAAGGTTGCAATGATGGATAAATCACCGGAAATAGTAAAAAAAATAAGTCGTTAAAATTAAAGTTTAAAGAAATTATGATGAAAGCAGCTATAATACATAGTTAGGTTTTTCCGATCTTTGAATCTGTTTTAAAGGAATATTCAAAGAAAGGGAGAAATCTTGGTGTGTCATTATAGCCGTTTTTTAATCAATGGAGGATGATATGTCAGTGGTAGATAACATACGATTTACGTTTTTATATATTGAGTTTTATTCCATGGGAAGAACATGGGTGTATCCGGAATCAGTGATTCCGTATAGTATATTCCGATATATTGAAAAAGGAAAGGCGGAACTTTGTATTGACGGGGAAGAAATTATTGTGGAGGAAAATCAGATTGTATATATCCCGCAGGGATGCAAAATGTCTTGTCGTGCGCTCGGTGAATCCTTTGAGTTTTACAGTCTTCGTTTTACTACCTCGGTATTTTATGAAGGGGAAGACATGTTGGCGGAATATTATGGGATTCCAAGAGTTTCGGTCAATGAGGGAGAAGATGTTTACTTTAAAGAAATTTATAAGTGGGTAAAAAGGATTCCATGGTAAAAAATGCTTTGTAAGAGGGAATTTGGATCTTCTGATTGGTTCGCTGGCTATGCACGGGAATAAGGTTGATAAGGTGACTGGAGATTTCGTGGAAACAATAGAGGAAAAGTCATTAAGGGATAGGAATTCAAAGAAGAATGAGCAAATCGATCCAAGGATCTATATAGTGGCAGATTATATTATTCTGCATCCAAGTGAAAAGTACACGCCACAAAAGATGGCAGAAATGGCAGATCTTAGTAAACAGAGATTCAGCAGCCTATTTAAGATTAATATGGGAAAGACACCAATGGAATATGTGAGAGAGATTCGGCTTACAACAGCAGCAAGGGCTTTACTGGTAAGTAATGACAATATCAATGATATTGCGTATGCATGTGGATATGAAGACACGAATTATTTTATAAGGGAATTTAAGTCAGCCTTTGGTTTTACTCCGAATCAATATCGGAAAGTAGCAAGAGAGTAAAAAATGAGTGTAAAATGCTATTATTGAGTGTGCGTTTAGTAGATATGTATAAAAATAGTGACTAAAATAAGATTACAATAAAACAAATGATGTGGCTGCATTGGGAAAATGAAACTAAATAACAACATAACGAACAAATGAGGGTAAGATTATGAAGAAAAAACAGCTATTTTATTAGCCGGAACAATGATTGCATCTACCATACTTGCGGGATGTGGTTCTAAAGAAGAGGGCGCAGCAAATCAAGTGGCATCCGAGGAGCTGAAAGGAGATATTACATTTTGGCATTCTTTTACACAAGGACCAAGACTGGAAGTGATACAGGAAACCGCGGACCAGTTTATGAAAGATAATCCGGGAGTAAATATTAAAATTGAAACATTCTCTTGGGGAGATTTTTACACAAAATGGACAACGGGGCTGGCTTCAGGAAATGTGCCAGACATGAGTACTGCACTTCCAGGGCATGTGGTAGAGATGATGAATGCAGATGCTTTGGTGCCTGTGGATGACTTAATAGATGATATTGGAAGGGACAAATTTTCAAAGACGGCATTATCGGAAGGTGAAAAAGATGGGGAATGTTATTCCTTGCCACTGTATTCTCACGCACAGGTTATGTGGTATCGTAAGGATTTATTGGAGGAAGCAGGACTTTCTGTGCCTAAGACATGGGATGAATTTGCTGAGGCTGCAAAAACACTTACAAAAGATGGTGTGTATGGCTGTTCCTTCCCTTGTGGTTCAAATGATCTTATGGCAACCAGGTTTTTGAATTTTTATGTCAGGAGTGGGGGAGGGAGTCTTTTGACCGATGACCTTAAAGCAGATCTGACCAGTGACCTGGCAATAGATGGAATCAAATACTGGTTGGATATTTATAAAAACTGTTCTCCGAAAGATTCTGTCAATTATGCTGTATTGGATCAGGCAAATTTGTTTTATCAGGGAAAAACAGCATTTGATTTTAATTCGGGTTTCCAGATTAGCGGGGTGGAAACCAACTCTCCGGATTTGATCGATCAGATCGATTGTGCGCCACTTCCAAAGCTGAATGCAGATGATCCAGATTATGGAGCTGAGACTTCTAATATTCCTATGGTCATTTGGAGAAATTCAAAACATCCGGAAATCTGTAAAGCCTTTATGAAAAAACTGTATGAGAGAGATACCTATATTAAATTCCTAGATGCGACTCCAGTAGGAATGCTTCCTTCCATTAGTGGAATTTCTGATACGCCGGAATATAAGGAAAACGAGACAGTTCAAAAGTTCTCCAACGCAGTCGATGTGATTACAGATGCAATGGAGAAGGGAACCGCTATCGGATATGAGCATGGTCCAAGCATTCAGGCAGGTTTCCTTACTTCTCAGGGAATCATTGAAAGTATGTTCCAGGATATTATTACGAATGGTACGGATGTGAAGAAGGCTGCCAAAACAGCAGAAAAGCAATTAAATGAATTATTCAGTACCGTGCAGCAATGAAAAAACGGGTTAGATAGATAGCCCAGGAAATGAGGAAAGGCATATATGATGAAAAGAAAGAAAAAGTAGATTATGCCCGTTGGATTTTTGTACTACCTGCGTTGCTGGTGGTAGGTGTTTTGCTGATATACCCAATATTTTCCAGCCTGTATTATAGCATGACATCAAAGCACTTGATTCGGCTGACTTATGATTTTATAGGAATGGCGAATTATAAGGAAGTGTTGACAGATCCAAATTTTTATAAGGCATTCCTAAATTCTATTTTATGGACTATAGGCTCATTATTAGGGCAGTTATTTATTGGATTTACAGCAGCTCTTGCAATTAACCGTGTAAAAGTAGGAAAAGGTATTTATCGTACGTTGATGATTATTCCGTGGGCATTTCCATCCATTGTAATAGCATTGTCCTGGAAATGGATTTTAAATGGAGTGTCTGGATTTATTCCCAATATGCTGGTTCAGCTTGGAATATGCAGCGAATTACCACAATTCCTTAGTGACAGCAGTCTGGTATTCCTGACGTTAATTTTTATCAATGTATGGTTTGGTGCACCGATGATCATGGTGAATGTATTATCTGCTTTGCAGACAATTCCGCAGGATCAGTATGAAGCGGCACAGATTGATGGTGCATCTAAGTTTCAGCAGTTTTGGTTCATTACAGTACCGCATATTAAGATTGTTGTTGGACTTTTAGTTGTTCTTCGTACAATCTGGGTATTCAATAACTTTGATATTATTTACCTGCTTACCGGTGGTGGACCGGCAAATGCAACAACAACAATGCCGATTTATGCTTACAACATGGGTTGGAATACAAAACTGTTAGGAAGATCCTCTGCAGTCACCATGTTATTGCTGGCATTTTTGCTGTTGGTATGTGTAGTGTACTTTACAATTATTGCAAAATGGGAAAAGGAGGATAAATGATGATGAATCGAAAAGGAAAAGTCGGAAATGCTTTCTGCCATCTATATTTGATAATCTTATCATTGATTGCGTTTTTCCCGTTAGTGTGGATACTGTTGTGTTCGGTGAAGGCATCGGGAGAATTGACATCCAATCCTACCAGATTCTTACCGAAACATTTTACCTTAGATAACTTTACCCATGTGATTCAGGATTTGGGATTTGCTAAAAATATTGGAAACAGTTTGTTCATAGCCATTATCACAACGTGCATTGCAATTGTGATTTCTTCCATGGCGGCTTATGGGATTGTACGTTTTTTTCCAAAACTGGGTTCCATTATGTCAAAAGTACTTGTAGCTACATACATGTTTCCACCCATTCTGCTGGCAATTCCCTATTCTATGGTAATGGCAAAGTTGGGATTAGTTAATACCCGGATCGGTCTGATTATTGTATACCTATCCTTTAGTGTTCCTTACGCAGTCTGGATGCTGGTAGGATTTTTCAAAACGGTGCCATTGGGGATTGAAGAAGCAGCAAGAGTGGATGGTGCCAATAAATTTCAAACGTTTGTACAGATTGTTCTTCCTCTGGTCATGCCGGGGATTGTAGCAACAGCAATTTATACATTTATCAATGCATGGAATGAATTCTTATATTCATTGATTTTAATTAACAGTACAGATAAAATGACGGTTTCCGTGGCATTAAAATCTTTGCAGGGAGCTGAAATATTGAACTGGGGAGATATGATGGCAGCATCAACTCTCGTAGTAGTTCCATCCGTTATATTTTTTATGTTTATTCAGAATAAAATTGCAGGTGGAATGACAGATGGTGCAGTAAAATAAAAAATTGGAGGTATTAAGTAATGAAAACAGTAGGATATGCAATTGTAGGAACAGGATATTTTGGTGCAGAACTTGGAAGAATTATGAAGGAACAGGAGGGTGCTAGGATTGTGGCAGTCCTTGATCCGGAAAACGGTCAGACCATAGCAGAGGAGTTGGATTGTGATGTGGAAACGGATCTGGATACTCTATATAGCAGGGAAGATGTTGAAGCAGTTATTGTTGCCACACCTAATTACTTACATAAAGAGCCGGTCATCAAAGCAGCAGAACATGGCGTGAATGTATTTTGTGAAAAACCCATTGCACTTTCCTATCAGGATTGTGACGAAATGGTAAGAACCTGTCAGGAACACGGTGTAATCTTTATGGCAGGTCATGTTATGAATTTCTTCCATGGGGTACGCTATGCGAAAAAACTGATTAATGATGGGGTGATTGGAAAAGTTCTCTATTGCCATTCTGCAAGAAATGGATGGGAAGAACAGCAGCCAACTATTTCCTGGAAAAAAATCAGGGAAAAATCAGGTGGACATCTGTACCATCACATCCATGAATTGGATTGTGTACAGTTTTTGATGGGAGGAATGCCAGAAGAAGTTACCATGACAGGTGGAAATGTTGCACATCAGGGAGAGGCTTTTGGAGATGAAGATGACATGTTGTTTGTGAATATGCAGTTTTCTGATAATCGGTATGCAGTATTAGAATGGGGGTCTGCTTTCCATTGGCCAGAACATTACGTCCTGATTCAAGGAACAAAAGGTGCAATTAAGATTGATATGTGTGATTGTGGCGGTACACTGAAAGTAGATGGCAGGGAGGAACATTTCCTTGTGCATGAGTCACAGGAAGAAGATGATGATCGGACAAGAATCTATCATGGTACGGAGATGGATGGTGCCATTATGTATGGAAAGCCAGGAAAGAAACCGCCAATGTGGCTCCACAGCATTATGAAAAATGAGATGAAATACCTAAATGGCATTCTCCATGGAAAGGAAGTTGACGATGAATTCAGACCATTGCTCACAGGAGAAGCTGCAAGAGCTGCGATTGCGACGGCAGATGCCTGCACGAAATCAAGGTTCGAAGATCGAAAAGTGAAACTCAGTGAGATTATCGGAGAGGGAAGTACGATATGAATAAGTATAAAAAAATTGTTTCTATAGCAGCAACTGCAGTGATGTGTGTTGCACCAATGAGTGTATATGCCCAAGAGGCCCAGACAGATGTGATTGAGGCTGTAGCAGAGAAGAAACAAGATACAGAATCTTCTTCGGTACCAGTGTTGCAAAAGGAAGGAATCGAAATCTCGGAAGGTACAGGATATGATTTGAGTAAAGAACCTGGGGCAGCAACAGTAAAAGCATTGGAACAGGGAACTATCGTTATCTCCTATAAAACAACCAGTGAAAATGCGATTCAATCGTTATTGAGTGTGGGAAATGGTACAAAAGGAAATCAGGATAGACATTTCCACTTATATATCACAAATGCAGGCGGCGTAGGCATGGAATTGAGAAATACAGATGGCGAGTTTAAATATACGCTGGATTGCCCGGCTGCTGTGCGTGGTAGTTATAAGGGGGAAAGAGTATCCAACACAGTTGCATTAAAAGCGGACAAAGAAAATAAACAGTACAAGCTATTTGCAAATGGCGAATTAATAGCAACGCTGGATCAGGAGGCATTTAAGTTTATCAGTGATATTACAGGAGTAGACAATGTAATGCTGGGCGGTACCATGCGTCAGGGAACCGTTGCCTATCCATTTGGAGGTTCCATAGAGAGAATGCAGGTATATCGGGATGTACTTTCTGATGATGAACTTATTGCTGTGACAGGAAAGACTATATATGCAGAGAATATCTTTTATGCAGGAGATGCTACAAAATCCAACTATTTCCGAATCCCATCCCTTTTGGCGTTGGATTCTGGTACAGTGATTGCAGCAGCAGATGCAAGATATGGTGGCACCCATGATGCAAAAAGTAAGATCAATACAGCATTTGCGAAAAGTACAGATGGTGGAAAAACGTGGGGACAGCCGACATTGCCATTGAAGTTTGACGATTATGTAGCAAAGAACATAGACTGGCCACGGGATTCGGTGGGCAAGAATGTGCAGATACAAGGGAGTGCTTCCTACATAGATCCGGTACTTTTAGAGGATAAGGAAACACATCGGGTATTTCTTTTGCTGATATGATGCCGGCAGGAATTGGAAGTTCCAACGCTTCCGTAGGTTCTGGATTTAAAGAGGTTGATGGGAAGAAATATTTGAAATTGCACTGGAAGGATGATGCGGCAGGAACGTATGATTACTCTGTAAGAGAAAATGGAACCATTTATAACGATACTACAAATTCAGCAACTGAATATAGTGTTGATGGTGAATATAATCTGTACAAAAATGGAAATGCCATGCTATGTAAACAGTATGATTACAATTTTGAAGGTACAAAGTTGTTGGAAACACAGACGGACACGGACGTAAATATGAATGTTTTTTATAAAGATGCAGATTTTAAAGTATTCCCAACAACTTATTTGGCAATGAAATACTCAGATGATGAGGGAGAAACCTGGTCTGATTTACAGATTGTAAGTACCTTTAAGCCAGAGGAATCAAAATTTCTCGTATTGGGACCAGGTGTAGGCAAACAGATAGCAAATGGAGAACATGCCGGAAGATTGATTGTTCCATTGTATTCGAAATCATCTGCAGAACTGGGATTTATGTATAGTGATGACCATGGAAATAACTGGACATACGTAGAAGCAGACCAGAATACAGGTGGGGCAACCGCAGAAGCACAGATCGTAGAAATGCCGGATGGTTCCTTGAAAACTTATCTGCGTACAGGATCAGGATATATTGCACAAGTGATGAGTACAGATGGAGGAGAAACCTGGAGTGAGCGAGTTCCACTAACAGAAATTGCAACAACAGGGTATGGAACGCAGTTGTCAGTGATTAATTATTCACAGCCTGTTGATGGAAAGCCTGCTATCTTACTATCAGCACCAAATGCGACCAATGGCAGAAAAAATGGAAAGATATGGATTGGTTTGATCAGCGAAACAGGAAATTCCGGAAAAGATAAGTATTCTGTAGATTGGAAATATTGCTATTCTGTGGATACCCCTCAAATGGGCTACTCTTATTCCTGTCTGACAGAGCTTCCGGATGGCGAGATCGGGCTTTTATATGAAAAATATGATTCCTGGTCAAGAAATGAATTGCATCTGAAAAATATATTGAAATATGAGAGGTTTAATATTGATGAACTGAAAGTTCAACCATAAGATGTAATATTCCTGATAATTAAAGAAAATAGGCGGTATATACCGTGACCGCTTATTTTCATAAAGAGGAAATGAATGATACGGAAGTTAAATCCAAGGAGGAAAAAGAGATGTATCAGAAAGTGGCAAATCTGAAGGGGAAATTGATTGTATCATGCCAGGCATTGCCGAATGAACCACTACATTCTTCTTTTATCATGGGAAGAATGGCACTGGCAGCAAAGGAAGGCGGAGCGAGAGGAATCCGTGCGAATTCAAAAGAAGATATTAAAGAGATTCGGTCAAAAGTGGATCTTCCAATCATTGGTATTGTAAAGAGGGATTATGAAGACAGTGCAGTTTATATTACTCCAACAATGAAGGAAATAGAAGAATTGATGGAAGTGAAACCGGATATTATTGCAATGGATGCAACCATATCCAAACGTCCGAGCAATCAGACTTTGGATGAATTCTTCCACGAAGTGAAAGAAAAATATCCTAATCAGCTTTGGATGGCGGACTGTTCTACCATAGAAGAAGCCCTTCATGCAGATGATCTTGGCTTTGATTTTATTGGAACCACTCTAGTCGGTTATACGGAGCAGAGTAAGGGAGATAAAATAGAGAAGAATGATTTTGAAATTCTGAGAGAAATTATTGCAGGAGTCAAACACAAGGTAATTGCTGAAGGAAATATCAATACACCCCAAAAGGCAAGGCATGTCATTGAACTTGGTGCGTACAGCGTTGTAGTTGGTTCGATTATCACAAGACCACAGTTAATCACAAAATCATTTGTAGAGGAAATGGAACGCTAGGGGAGAAAACAAATGAATGGCTTTTATGAAGCAAAGGAGCAAAACTATGAGAAATCTTGAGAAGTATAAAGGTGTGATTCCGGCATTTTATGCTTGCTATGACAAAGAAGGAAACATTAGTCCAGAAGGTGTACAGGGACTGACAAAATATTTTGTAAAAAAAGGGGTAAAAGGTGTCTATGTAAACGGTTCTTCCGGAGAATGTATTTATCAGAGTGTGGAGGACCGTAAGATTGTACTTGAGAATGTTATGAAAGTAGCGGAAGGTAAACTTACAGTTATTGCCCATGTGGCCTGCAATAACACGAAGGACAGTCAGGAGCTTGCCAGACATGCAGAAGGGCTGGGGGTAGATGCAATCGCTGCAATTCCTCCCATCTATTTTCACTTACCGGAATATGCTATTGCACAGTATTGGAATGCCATTAGTGCAGCGGCACCGAACACAGACTTTGTAATTTATAACATACCTCAGCTTGCTGGTGTTGCACTTACACAGAATTTATTTGCAGAGATGAGGAAAAATCCCAACGTCATTGGTGTCAAGAATTCCTCTATGCCGGTACAGGATATCCAAATGTTTAAGCAGGCTGCAGGAGCTGAGTACATTATCTTTAATGGTCCTGATGAGCAGTTTATGAGCGGACGTGTTATCGGGGCAGAGGGTGCAATTGGGGGAACCTATGGTGCTATGCCTGAATTATACTTAAAGTTGGATGAGTGTATAAATGCAGGAAAGATGACAGAGGCAAGAAAAATCCAGTATGCTTGTAATGAGATAATTTACAAAATGTGTTCAGCGCATGGAAATATGTATGCAGTTATTAAAGCAATTCTAAAGATTAATGAAGGACTGGAACTTGGTGCAGTAAGAGAGCCTCTTCCAGCATTGGTAGATGAGGACATGGAGATTGTAAAAGAAGCTGCACAGATGATCTGTGATGCGAAGAAGAAATTTCTATAATGATAATACGTAGACAAGATTCCATGTAGGAATACTTGTTAGTAGTGATGCCCGGCTCAGCTTAAAAGCCGGGTGTTGCTTTTTAGGTTGAAAAGAGTTTGATTTAAGATGCAGATGGGATTAAATAAGAAAGTAAATGAGGGTATGAAATGAAGAAGTATATAAGTATTGACATTGGGGGGACGGCAATTAAGTATGGCATCATTTGTGAAAATGCGGAAATTATTTTGAAAGAAACTTTGAGAACAGAAGCGTGGAAGGGTGGACCTGCAATTCTGAAGAAAGTTATAGGGATTGTGGAGCATCTGATTGAACAAACCAAGGGAAAGATTTCGGGTATCTGCATTTCTACTGCAGGAATGGTAGATACAAAAAGCGGTTCTATTTTTTATTCAGCACCACTGATTCCTGACTATGCGGGGATGGAATTTAAAAAGACATTAGAGGATAAATTTCATATACCATGTGAAGTGGAAAATGATGTAAACTGTGCAGGGCTTGCAGAATATAGTTCAGGTGCAGCGAAAGGATGCAGGGTGGTTTTGATGTTGACCATAGGTACGGGTATTGGTGGCTGTATCGTGTTAGATGGGAAGGTATTTCATGGTTTTAGTAACAGTGCATGTGAGGTTGGGTATATGCACATGGATGGCAGTGATTTTCAGACGCTTGGGGCAGCCAGCATTTTAGTAAAAAGTATCCCAGTGGAAAGGAGATTCTGAAGATAAGTGGGATGGATACCATATCTTCGAGGAAGCCAAAAAAGGAGATATGATTTGTAATCGTGCCATTGATCAAATGGCAGAAATCCTTGGAAAGGGAATTGCCAATATTTGCTATGTGATCAATCCAGAGATTGTTGTGCTTGGTGGTGGCATCATGGCCCAGGAAGAGTTTCTGCGAGGTAAAATTCAAAATTCTGTCAAAAAGTATCTTATATCCAGTATTGAGGAATGTACTAAAATAGTATTCGCAAAGCACCAAAATGATGCAGGAATACTTGGAGCGTTTTATCATTTCTGTGGAGTAAACAAAAAATTATAGATACAGGAATGTCATTGGGCACTAACCGTCAACAGCTTACATATCCAAATAAGGAAAGTGTAAGCTGTTGATTTTTTCTTATTTGATGATCATCTTTGTATCCCAATTTTTATCTAATACAAGCTCTTATCGTTTCCTGCATTCCTCCGCTTTATCCTCATTCCAGACAAGTTTTCCGGTCTGTACTGCTTCTTCATACCGACTGATCTTGTATTCCAGGCGTTTTAACATTTGCGAAATCTTGTTCTGTTGTTCGATCAGATGTTCTTTCTGTTCCAGTAAGAGATGGAGTCTTGCGGGGATCGTCTCGTCTCCTTCCTGGAACAGATGCACGTATTCGATCATGGATTCGACTGGAAGACCTGCATTTCTCATACACAGGGCGAGTTCAATCCAGCCCAGATCCGCTTCTCCGTAATTACGAATACCACCGGACGTTCGAGGAACCGCCGGAATCATACCGATGCGTTCATAGTAGCGCAGGGTGTCCTGTGTGATCTGATATTTTTCACTGACTTCTTTGATCGTCAAAGAGAATCCCTCCTTTTTGGAAATTCGAGTATTTGTGTACTCTTGATATAAGAATACTATAAAGCATGGAGTGTGCTCCAAGTCAATATATTTTTGAAAAAATGTCGGGCAGATTAGATTCCGGGTTGCTGACAGAGGATGGCAAGAGTATAATGAAAAAAATGAGAATTCTTCTGATTCGCAGAAAGGAGCAGAAAATATGAATGTTGAACAAGACTATATTATGCGTATGATCAAGGAATTTGCAAATGTATTGGGAAGACTGCTATTCAACAAGAAGAAACCCATGTATGAACTGGATGTAACGAACAGATACCATGTAGGAGATGATCTGTATACACGTTTATGCAGGATGGCTGATGAAGGAAAGATCAATGAAGCGGAAAATCTTCTCTATGAAGAAATGGTACCGGGAGATATGGATTATCTGGAGATGGCGCTGGCATTTTATGCGTATTTGAATTGTTTTGAGGACGAGGTCCTTCACAGGTATCATTACACAAGAGATGAGATCAAAGAAGGAATGGAAGATTTTCTGGACAGATATGGATGCAGTGATATGAAAGAATTACTGGGGGAATAAATACAATGGAAAGATCAAGAGAAGAATTGGATACACGATTAAAACAGCAGATACAGTTTATTGTAGAAGTAGATAAAGTAAAGAATATTTTCAGGCAGACATATCTTGCGGATGCAAACAGAAAAGAGAATGACGCAGAACATTCCTGGCATCTGGCGCTTATGGCAGTACTTTTAAAGGATTACATGAAAGAAGAGATAGATCTGGCGAAGGTGATGATCATGGTTCTGATCCATGATCTTGTTGAGATTGATGCGGGAGATACGTATGCATATGATGAAAGTGGTGCAGCGACCAAGAGAGAACGGGAAGAAAAGGCGGCTGATCGTATTTTTGGATTACTGCCAGAAGATCAGGGACAAGAATTCCGCAAGTTGTGGGAAGAGTTCGAAGCTTATAAGACTCCGGAAGCAAAATATGCCCATCTTCTCGATAATTTCCAGCCTCTTTTGCTGAATGATGCTTCAGGTGGGAAAAGCTGGGAAGAGCACGGAGTACACAGAAGTCAGGTGTATAAAAGAAATGAGCGGATCCCGGAGACTTCAGAGATAATCTGGGAGCAGATGAAGGAGATCATTCAGAAGCATATTGAGCAGGGACACTTATTTGAAGATTGATAAACTGTAAATAGAAACTGACAAAGAGGTGGGAAACATGTATGAAGCAGGAGTAGAGAGACTGCAGGAAATGATCGATGAGAGCAGCAATATTGTATTTTTCGGAGGAGCAGGGGTATCTACCGAAAGTAATATTCCGGATTTTCGGGGCGCGGATGGAATTTATCATCAGTCTTATAAATATTCACCTGAGGAAGTAGTAAGCCACAGTTTTTATGAAAAGCATCCGAAAGCGTTTTTTGAGTTCTATCGGGAGAAGATGATGGTATTGGATGCAAAGCCCAACGCCGCACATTTGAAGCTGGCAGAACTTGAGAATGCAGGTAAGATAAAAGCAGTCATCACACAGAATATTGACGGGCTGCATCAGGCCGCGGGAAGTCAGGTTGTGTATGAACTGCATGGAAGTATTCATCGGAATTACTGTGAAAAATGCGGACGGTTCTATGATGCAGGGTTTGTGAAAGCGGCAGAAGGAGTACCAGTGTGTTCATGCGGAGGGCGGATCAAACCGGATGTTGTTCTATATGAAGAAGCGCTGGACGGAACGATAATCGAAAAGGCTGTCAGGGCGATTTCGCAGGCAGATATGCTGATCATCGGAGGCACCTCTCTGGTTGTATATCCGGCAGCAGGATTTATCGACTATTTTCGCGGAAAGTATCTGGTAGTGATCAATAAATCAGAGATGGCAAAGGCAGTCAGAGCAAACTTAAGTATTTCCGCGCCGATCGGAGAAATTCTGGGAAGAATTAAAGTGAAATAAAAATCTGCAGAGAGTGCGTTGAGAAATTATATTCGGCACTTTCTGCAGATTTTTTGCTTTTTATTTGTTTTAGTTGCAGCTTTCCCATCTTCCGGATGCACCGCAAGGCAGTACAAGACCAGTATTTTTGACCGGAAGACCGATTTCCTGAGATTCGACTTTTCCGTTCCATGGTTTTAACTCAGTTGCAAGCATATAGGTCAGAACAGCAGGAGCAAGTCCTGTTGTATAAGAATTCACAAGGAAGAACAGAGCATCCTTTGACAGAATCTTCGTACACAACTGAATGAGCGGGTGGATCATGTCTTCAATCTTCCAGATCTCACCTTTGGGACCTCTTCCATAAGAAGGAGGATCCATGATGATGGCATCATAAGTGTTGCCTCTGCGGATCTCACGTTCTACAAACTTTACGCAGTCATCGACAAGCCAGCGGATCGGTGCATCCTTCAGACCGGAGGAGAGCGCATTTTCCTTTGCCCATGTGACCATTCCCTTGGACGCATCCACATGAGTGACCTGTGCGCCAGCTGCAGCCGCAGCCAGTGTGGCGCCCCCGGTGTAGGCAAAAAGGTTTAAGACTTTGACAGATCTTCCGGCTTTTTTGATCTTTTCAGAGAACCAGTCCCAGTTGGTTGCCTGCTCCGGGAAGAGCCCGGTGTGTTTGAAATTAAATGGTTTTAAATTAAAGGTGAGAGATCCGTAATGAATCTGCCACTGCTCCGGGAGACTGAAAAATTCCCATTCGCCGCCGCCTTTTTTGCTTCGGTGATAGTGTCCATTTCTGGATTTCCATCCTTTGTCTGTCTTTGGAGTGTCCCAGATGACCTGCGGGTCAGGACGAACCAGGATATAATCTCCCCATCGCTCCAGTTTTTCACCTTTTGAGCAGTCTATGACTTCGTAATCTTTCCAATTATCAGCTATCCACATAATAATAGAGTTCCTTTCGTACTGTATGATTGTTTTATCTTCTCATAAATAGAAGAAATTTTCAACTGTATGAGCAAAAATGATAAGCAAAAAGCACGGTAAAAACCGTGCTTTTTGCTTTTGGTATGTCATTGAGAGGTTTTCCTCGTTGCTTTGCAGTTTGTATTATTATATACAAATCTGGGGAATATCCTACAATGAGGATGTATATATAAATTGGAGTTCACCGTCGCAAGACTGTTCTTGGGGGAAACAGTCGGCGAAAGTATAACTGCAACAGCAACCAAATTAAATGGTCGATGACTTATGACTCATTCATAAGTCGGTTTTAATATATCACGCAGAAAAAAGAGTGTCAAGAAATCAGAATAAAAAATTTTGATTTTTACTATTTGACAAGAAATTGTGAAAATCTACCGAAAAAATTGTGCGATTTTTGTTACATGTGCTACTTCCGAAACGATACGACAATAAGAAAAGGTTCCGATTCTGTGGGATTTCAAAATGGCAAATCTTAAAGAAGGGAAAAGGAAAAGATTGTAAAAGAGTTTCTTCATATTATAATAGATTCTTTTCTTTGCATGTGAGCATGACAGTTCAGAGCCTATGTCTAACATCAAGTGTGAGCGGCTGTATTGTATTAAAAAAATCAAAAAATAAAAAGTACTTGAAAACGAGAATAAGTTCGTTATACTAAAAGAGCTGTGGCATGATAGCGTTGAAGCGTGAGGTTGCCGCTTAGTGAGAAATCACATAGCGGGTTTTCCGTGGAGCGAATGTCAAGTTAGGAAACTGGCGACAAGTCACTGTACGAATCACAACTGATTACTGCTTACCGATAATGGGTAAAGGTATGAAACAACGTGTGAGTTTCTCACGACACACACGGGAGAGTGTACAGTCACCGCTTGTCGTACTGATGTGAAAAGTACGAAAAGGAGGCGACTTTTTTTATGGCAAGTCAAGTAATGAGAATCACATTGAAAGCATATGATCACCAGCTGGTTGATGCATCTGCAAAAAAATCATCGAAACTGTAAAGAAAACGGAGCACAGGTAAGCGGACCGGTACCACTTCCAACTAAGAAGGAAGTTGTTACAATCTTAAGAGCGGTTCACAAATACAAAGATTCCAGAGAGCAGTTCGAGCAGAGAACTCATAAGAGACTGATTGATATCACTACACCAACACAGAAAACTGTGGACGCGCTTTCCAGACTGGAAATGCCAGCAGGTGTTTACATCGATATCAAAATGAAAAACAAATAAGAAAGTCCACAAAATGCGGGCAGCAAAATGAGACAGTAACAATCCTATAATTTAGGATGAGCGCGAAAGCGTTCCGCTGTAAATCACAGGAGGTAATTATAATGAAGAAAGCTATTTTGGCTACAAAAGTCGGAATGACTCAGATCTTCAATGAAGAGACAGGAGTCCTGATTCCGGTAACTGTATTGCAGGCTGGACCATGTGTAGTAACACAGGTTAAAACAGTTGAGAATGACGGTTACAAAGCAGTTCAGGTCGGATTTGTTGACAAGAAAGAAAAGATTGTCACAAAAGACAAGAGCGGTAAAAAAGAGATTGCACACAGAAATGGTGTGACAAAAGCAGAAAAAGGACACTTTGACAAAGCAGGTGTTTCCGGAAAGAGATATGTAAAAGAATTCAGATTTGAAAATGCTGAAGAATATACATTGGCTCAGGAAATCAAAGCTGATATCTTCGCAGCAGGAGATAAGGTAGATGCAACAGCAATCTCCAAAGGTAAAGGTTTCCAGGGAGCAATCAAGCGTCACAATCAGAGCAGAGGACCTATGACACACGGTTCTAAGTTCCATCGTCACGCTGGTTCTAACGGTGCGGCATCCGATCCGAGTAAAGTATTCAAAGGTAAAAAGATGCCAGGTCAGATGGGTGGAAAGAAGATTACAGTTCAGAACCTGGAAGTAGTAAGAGTAGATGCAGAGAACAACCTGCTGTTAGTAAAAGGTTCCGTTCCAGGACCTAAGAAATCTCTTATCACAATCAAAGAAACTGTAAAGGCTAACTAGTCTGACGGACAGAAAGGAGGAACACACAGATGGCAAACGTATCTGTTTATAATATCGAAGGTAAAGAAGTTGGTACAATCGATTTAAGCGATGCAGTGTTTGGTGTTGAAGTAAATGAACACCTTGTACACATGGCAGTAGTAAGCCAGCTTGCAAACAAACGTCAGGGAACACAGAAAGCGAAAACTCGTTCTGAAGTTTCCGGAGGCGGAAGAAAACCATGGAGACAGAAAGGGACAGGTCATGCAAGACAGGGTTCTACAAGATCTCCACAGTGGACAGGCGGTGGAGTTGTATTCGCTCCAACACCAAGAGATTACTCCATGAAACTCAACAAAAAGAAAAAAGAGCAGCTCTGAAATCTGCACTTTCTTCAAGAGTAGCTGAGAACAAATTCATCGTGATCGACGAGATGAACTTTGGAGAAATCAAAACAAAGAATTTCCAGAACATGCTGAACAGCCTGAACGTAAACAAAGCTTTAGTTGTACTGGAAGATGGAAATGTAAACGCTGAACTTTCTGCAAGAAACATCGCAGATGTAAAAACAGCAAGAACAAATACAATCAACGTATTTGATATCCTGAAATACAACACAGTAATCGCTACAAAAGCAGCTGTTGCAAATATCGAGGAGGTGTACGCATAATGGCAAACATTCAGTATTATGATGTAATCCTTAAACCGGTAATCACTGAGAAGAGCATGGAAATGATGGCTGATAAGAAATACACTTTCCAGGTACACACAGATGCTACAAAATCTCAGATCAAAGAAGCTGTTGAAAAAATGTTCGCAGGAACAAAAGTAAAAAGCGTCAACACAATGAACCTTGATGGTAAAACAAAAAGACGTGGAATGACATTCGGAAAAACAGCTAAGACAAAGAAAGCAATTGTACAGTTAACAGAAGAGAGCGCAGATATCGAAATCTTTGAAGGGCTGTAAGATTTGACATTAAACGGTGCAAATCCGTGAAACAAATAATTAGGAAAAATGAAAGGAGAGACAGTAATGGGAATTAAAGTATACAACCCATATACACCTTCCAGAAGACAGATGACAGGATCTGATTTCTCTGAGATCACAAAAACAACTCCTGAGAAATCCTTACTGGAATCTAAAAATAGAAAAGCTGGTCGTAACAACCAGGGTAAAATCACTGTAAGACACCGCGGAGGCGGAGCTAAAAAGAAATATAGAATTATCGACTTCAAGAGAAGAAAAGACGGAATTCCGGCAACTGTAATCGGAATCGAATACGATCCGAACAGAACAGCTAACATCGCACTGATCTGCTACGCAGACGGAGAGAAAGCTTACATCCTTGCACCAGAAGGATTAAAAGACGGAATGACAGTTATGAACGGAGCAGAAGCAGAGGTAAGAGTAGGAAACTGCCTGCCACTTTCTGAAATCCCAGTTGGTACACAGATCCACAACATCGAGTTATATCCTGGAAAAGGCGGACAGATGGTTCGTTCAGCAGGAAACAGCGCTCAGTTGATGGCGAAAGAAGGAAAATACGCAACACTTAGACTTCCATCCGGTGAGATGAGAATGGTTCCAATCATTTGTAGAGCATCTATCGGTGTCGTAGGAAACGGAGATCACAGCCTGATCAACGTTGGTAAAGCAGGACGTAAGCGTCACATGGGTATCAGACCTACTGTCCGCGGTTCTGTTATGAACCCGAACGACCATCCGCACGGTGGTGGTGAAGGTAAGACTGGTATCGGTCGTCCAGGTCCATGTACTCCATGGGGTAAACCGGCACTTGGTCTTAAGACACGTAAGAAAAATAAAGCTTCTAACAAGATGATCGTAAGAAGAAGAGACGGTAAAGCAATCAAATAATTTAGTTTACAAGGAGGTTAGAACCTATGGCTCGCTCACTTAAAAAAGGACCATTTGCAGATGCCAGCTTACTGAAAAAAGTAGATGCTATGAACGCTGCAGGTGATAAATCAGTTATTAAGACATGGTCACGTCGTTCTACAATCTTCCCGTCATTTGTTGGACACACAATCGCTGTTCACGACGGAAGAAAACATGTACCGGTGTATGTGACAGAAGATATGGTTGGACACAAACTCGGAGAGTTCGTTGCAACAAGAACATACAGAGGACACGGGAAAGACGAGAAGAAGTCAAAAGTCAGATAATATAGATTAGATTATTCGGAAGGAGGGTTCATCCATGGCAAAAGGACATAGATCCCAAATCAAGAGAGAAAGAAACGAGCAGAAAGACACAAGACCATCAGCTAAGATTTCTACGCTAGAGTCTCTGTTCAGAAAGCATGCTACGTTTTGGATGCCATCAGAGGTAAGGATGTACAGACAGCACTTGGTATTTTAGCTTATAATCCAAGATATGCTTCAAGCGTAATAGAGAAATTATTGAAATCAGCAATCGCAAATGCTGAGAACAACAACGGTATGAACGTTGAGAACCTTTATATCGAAGAGTGTTATGCAAACAAAGGACCAACAATGAAGAGAATCAGACCGAGAGCACAGGGTAGAGCTTACAGAATCGAAAAGAGAATGAGCCATATCACAATCGTGCTGAATGAAAGATAAGGAGGACACTCATGGGACAGAAAGTTAATCCACATGGTTTAAGAGTCGGCGTTATCAAAGAATGGGATTCTAGATGGTACGCAGAAAAAGACTTTGCAGATAACCTGGTAGAAGATAACAAGATCAGAACATTTCTGAAAAAGAAATTATACAGTGCAGGTGTTTCCAAGATCGAGATCGAAAGAGCATCTGACCGTGTGAAAATCATCATCTACACAGCAAAACCTGGTGTAGTAATCGGTAAGGGTGGTTCTGAGATTGAGAAAGTGAAAGCAGAACTTGCTAAATTCACAAAACAAAAATTAATCGTAGACATCAAAGAAGTAAAAAGACCAGATAAAGATGCTCAGTTAGTAGCTGAAAACATCGCACAGCAGCTGGAAAACCGTATTTCATTCAGACGTGCTATGAAATCCTGCATGTCAAGAACAATGAAATCAGGAGCACTTGGTGTGAAGACATCTGTTTCCGGACGTCTCGGCGGAGCTGATATGGCTCGTACAGAGTTCTACAGCGAAGGAACAATTCCGCTTCAGACACTGAGAGCAGACATTGATTATGGATTCGCAGAAGCTGACACAACTTACGGAAAAGTCGGTGTAAAGGTTTGGATTTACAAAGGCGAAGTTCTTCCGACTAGAGCAGATAAGGAAGGGAGCGATAAATAATGTTAATGCCAAAAAGAGTGAAACGTCGTAAACAGTTCCGTGGTACCATGAAAGGTAAAGCTTTAAGAGGTAACACGATTTCATATGGTGAGTATGGTATTGTCGCAACAGAGCCGTGCTGGATTCGTTCTAACCAGATCGAGGCAGCCCGTATTGCTATGACACGTTACATCAAACGTGGTGGTAAAGTTTGGATCAAAATTTTCCCAGACAAACCTGTAACAGCAAAACCAGCAGAAACTCGAATGGGTAGTGGAAAAGGAACATTAGAGTACTGGGCAGCAGTAGTAAAACCAGGTCGTGTAATGTTCGAAATTGCAGGAGTACCAGAGGAAACAGCTAGAGAGGCACTTCGTCTTGCAATGCATAAATTACCTTGCAAATGCAAAATCGTTTCTCGCGCAGACTTAGAAGGCGGTGATAACAGTGAAAATTAATACATTTGTAAACGAATTAAGAGCAAAATCTGTAGAAGAATTAAATGAAGAATTAGTAGCTGCTAAAAAGGAACTCTTCAATCTGAGATTCCAGAATGCAACTAACCAGTTAGATAACACAAGCAGAATTAAAGAAGTTAGAAAGAACATCGCAAGAATTCAGACGATGATCACAGAAGCTTCTAAAGCTGAATAGGAGGTCGTACTGTGGAAGAAAGAAATTTAAGAAAAGTTCGTACAGGCAAGGTTGTCAGCGATAAAATGGACAAAACAATCGTTGTCGCAGTTGAAGACCACGTTAAACACCCTCTTTATAAGAAAATCGTAAAAAGAACTTATAAATTGAAAGCTCATGATGAAAACAATGAGTGTAACGTTGGGGATACAGTAAGAGTTATGGAAACAAGACCACTGTCTAAAGACAAAAGATGGAGACTTGTTGAGATCGTAGAAAAAGCGAAATAATTGATTCGCACTTTGAAGATTCGTTCAAAGAATGGAAAATAAAGGAGGATTACCTGCATGATACAACAGGAAAGTAGACTTAAAGTAGCAGACAACACAGGTGCTAAAGAATTACTTTGTATCCGTGTGCTTGGCGGTTCTACAAGAAGATATGCCCACATCGGAGATGTTATCGTTGCGTCTGTTAAAGATGCAACACCAGGCGGCGTTGTTAAAAAAGGTGACGTTGTTAAGGCTGTAGTTGTCCGTACTGTAAACAGTACTCGTCGTAAAGATGGTTCCTATATCAGATTCGATGAAAATGCTGCTGTAATTATAAAAGACGATATGAACCCACGTGGAACACGTATTTTTGGACCAGTAGCCAGAGAGCTCAGAGACAAACGCTTCATGAAGATTGTTTCTTTAGCTCCGGAAGTACTGTAGGAGGTGCCTAGAATGTCAGCTATGAAGATTAAAAAAGGCGATATGGTTAAAGTTATCGCTGGTAAAGATAAAAACAAAGAAGGCAAAGTTCTTGCTGTAAATAACAAAGACGGAAAAGTTCTGGTTGAGGGAATCAACATGCTCACAAAGCATACGAAACCAAGCGCAGCGAATCAGAATGGTGGTATCGTTCATCAGGAAGGCTACATTGATGCTTCTAACGTAATGCTTCTGCATGACGGAAAAGCTACAAGAGTAGGATTCAAAATGGATGGAGACAAAAAGGTTCGTTTTGCAAAATCAACAGGTAAAGTAATTGATTAATTTGGGAAAGGAGGACCAGAACTTTGAGTAGACTGAAAGAACAGTATCAGAATGAGATCGTTGATGCAATGATCAAAAAATTTGGATATAAAAACATTATGGAAGTGCCGAAACTGGACAAAGTTGTAATCAACATGGGTGTTGGTGAGGCAAAAGAAAACGCGAAAGTATTAGAGTCAGCAGTAGCTGATCTTGAGAAAATCGCAGGTCAGAAAGCAGTTCTTACAAGAGCTAAGAACTCAGTGGCTAACTTCAAAATCAGAGAAGGTATGCCGATCGGATGTAAAGTTACTTTAAGAGGAGAAAGAATGTATGAGTTCGTTGATCGTCTGATCAACCTTGCTCTTCCTCGTGTACGTGACTTCAGAGGTGTAAATCCGAACGCATTTGACGGAAGAGGTAACTACGCTCTCGGAATTAAAGAGCAGCTGATTTTCCCAGAAATCGAATACGACAAAGTGGATAAGGTCAGAGGTATGGATGTAATTTTCGTTACAACTGCTAAGACTGACGAGGAAGCTCGTGAATTATTGACACAGTTCAATATGCCATTCACAAAGTAAAGGAGGGAAATTCATGGCTAAAACATCAATGAAAATCAAACAGCAGCGCAAACAGAAATTCTCTACAAGAGAATACAGCCGTTGCAGAATCTGTGGACGTCCACATGCATATTTGAGAAAATATGGTATCTGCCGTGTTTGCTTCCGTGAACTGGCATACAAAGGACAGATCCCAGGCGTAAGAAAAGCAAGCTGGTAAGTCCGGAACAAAGGAAACTACCCGTATAAACATATAGGAGGTCATATAAATGAACATGAGCGATCCAATTGCAGATATGCTTACAAGAATCCGTAATGCAAATACTGCGAAACATGATACAGTAGATGTACCTGCATCCAAAATGAAAAAAGCAATCGCTGAGATTCTTTTCAATGAAGGATACATCGCAAAATATGATATCGTAGAAGATGGACACTTTGAAACAATCCATATTACACTGAAATATGGTGCAGACAAGAACGAAAAAGTTATCTCTGGTCTGAAGAGAATCTCCAAACCAGGTCTGCGTGTGTATGCTGGAACAGAGGATATCCCGAGAGTACTCGGAGGACTCGGAACAGCAATCCTTTCTACAAACAAAGGTGTTATCACAGATAAAGAAGCCAGAAAACTTGGCGTAGGTGGAGAAGTACTCTGCTTCGTTTGGTAGGCACTGAACACCGAGATATTCTGTGTAAAACATAGATAATTGTAACTGAAAACAGAGGAGCCAAAGCAGCTCCTCCGAAAATCTAAGTTAAGGAGGAAACAGGTATGTCACGTATCGGAAGACTGCCAGTTGCAATTCCAGCAGGAGTAACTGTGGAAGTTGCAGCAAACAATGTAGTGACTGTAACAGGTCCAAAAGGAACTCTTGTAAAAGAGCTTCCAGTTGAAATGGAAATCAAAGTTGAAGGTGAAGAAGTTGTTGTAACAAGACCAAGCGATCTGAAGAAAATGAAATCTCTTCACGGTCTTACAAGAACACTGATCAACAACATGGTTGTTGGTGTAACAAACGGATACGAAAAAGTTCTGGAAGTTAATGGTGTTGGTTACAGAGCATCCAAATCCGGAAACAAACTGACATTGAACTTAGGATACTCTCATCCAGTTGAAATGATCGATCCGGAAGGTGTTGAGACTGTACTGGAAGGTCAGAACAAAATCACAGTAAAAGGTATCGACAAAGAAAAAGTTGGCCAGTTTGCAGCTGAAATCAGAGATAAGAGAAGACCGGAACCATACAAAGGTAAAGGTATTAAATATGCTGATGAAGTTATCAGACGTAAAGTTGGTAAGACTGGTAAGAAATAATTAAGGAGAGTGTGAAAATGGTTAGTAAGAAATCAAGAAGCGAAGTTCGTAGAAAAAACACATGAAATTACGTAACCGTTTCAGCGGTACTGCTGAAAGACCACGTTTGGCTGTGTTTAGAAGTAATAATCATATGTATGCTCAGATTATCGATGATACAGTTGGAAACACTCTGGTTGCAGCGTCTACACTTGAAAAAGATGTAAAAGCAGAATTAGAAAAACCAACAACGTTGAAGCAGCAGCATACTTAGGAAAAGTAATTGCTGAAAAAGCAAAAGCAAAAGGAATCACTGATGTTGTATTCGACAGAGGCGGATTCATCTATCAGGGAAAAGTTAAAGCATTAGCAGATGCAGCTAGAGAAGCTGGACTGAATTTCTAAGGAAGGGAGAACACAGATGAGACAGGAACGCATTGATGCTAGTAATTTAGAATTAACAGAAAAAGTGGTATCAATCAAACGTGTTACCAAAGTTGTTAAAGGTGGTCGTAACTTCAGATTCACAGCTTTAGTAGTTGTTGGCGATGGAAAAGGCCATGTTGGTGCAGGTTTAGGAAAGGCTACTGAAATTCCAGAAGCTATCCGTAAAGGAAAAGAAGATGCAGCTAAAAATCTGATTAAAGTTGCATTAGATGAAAACGAGAGCATTACACATGATGTGATCGGAAAATTCGGCAGCGCTTCCGTACTGCTGAAAAAAGCTCCGGAAGGTACTGGAGTTATCGCCGGTGGTCCGGCTCGTGCGGTTATCGAGATGGCAGGTATCAAGAACATCCGTACAAAATCTCTGGGATCTAACAACAAACAGAATGTCGTACTTGCAACAATCGCAGGTCTGAAAGACGTTAAGACTCCGGAAGAAGTAGCAAAACTTCGCGGCAAATCAGTAGAAGAGATCGTAGGCTAGGAGGTAAATGAAAATGGCAAATTTAAAAGTTACATTAGTAAAGTCTACAATCGGTGCCGTACCAAAGCATAAAAGAACTGTTGAGGCACTTGGATTAAAGAAAGTGAACAAAACAGTCGTATTACCAGATAATGCAGCTACCAGAGGTATGGTACAGCAGGTTAGACATTTAGTAAAAGTTGAAGAAGAAGCTTAATTTCAGACGATAAGGAGGTAATATCATGGACTTATCTAACTTAAGACCGGCAGACGGTTCTAAGCACAGCGATAATTTCAGAAGAGGCCGTGGACACGGTTCTGGAAATGGTAAGACAGCTGGTAAAGGTCACAAAGGTCAGAAGGCTCGTTCCGGAGCAACAAGACCAGGCTTTGAAGGTGGTCAGATGCCTTTATACAGAAGAATACCAAAGAGAGGATTCAAATGCAGAAACTCTAAAGAAATCGTTGGTATCAATGTAAGTGCATTAGAAAGATTTGAAGATGGCGCAACAGTTTCCGTTGAAACTCTGATCGAAAGCGGTATCGTAACAAATCCTAGAGATGGTGTTAAAATTCTTGGAAACGGAGAGTTAACTAAGAAACTCACTGTTCAGGCAAATGCATTCAGTGCAGGCGCTGTTGAAAAGATTGAGGCCCTTGGTGGAAAAGCAGAGGTGATCTAATGCTCAAGACTGTGCGAAAAGCATTTCAAATAGAAGACATTAGAAAACGGCTTTTCTATACATTTTTAATGCTGATCGTTGTAAGATTTGGTTCTCAGCTCCCGACTCCGGGAGTTGACCCGACTTACATTCAGAATTTACTGGCGAGCCAGAATAACGGTGCATACAGCTTTTTTGATGCATTTACCGGTGGTTCGTTCACAAGGATGTCAGTCTTCGCACTGAGCATCACACCATACATTACATCTTCCATCATTATGCAGCTTTTGACAATTGCAATTCCGAAGCTTGAGGAAATGCAGAAGGAAGGTGCTGAGGGAAGAAAGAAAATTGCGGCAATTACGCGTTATGTGACAGTTGCTCTCGCACTGATCGAATCCATTGCAATGTCTATCGGTTTTGGTCGTCAGGGACTTCTGGAAGAATTTAACTTTGTAAATGTTGCGATTGTTGTGTGTACATTGACAGCCGGTTCTGCATTCTTGATGTGGATCGGTGAGCGTATCACAGAAAAAGGTGTGGGAAATGGTATTTCTATCGTACTGTTGATAAATATTCTTTCCCGTGTACCGAATGATTTTGTGACGCTTTATACACAGTTTATTAAAGGAAAAACTCTGGCAAAGGGTGCTATGGCAGCAATCATTATTCTTGCAATTCTGTTGGCAGTTGTGTTATTTGTTATCATTCTGCAGGATGGTGAGAGAAGGATTGCAGTACAGTATTCCCAGAAAGTACAGGGAAGAAGGACATATGGTGGCAAGGCTACACATATTCCGTTAAAAGTAAATACTTCAGGTGTTATTCCGGTTATCTTTGCATCTTCACTGATGCAGTTCCCGATTGTAATTGCCCAGTTCTTAGGCAAGGGTGACGGAAACGGATGGGGAAGTCAGATTCTTCGGACAATGAATTCCAATAACTGGTGTGATCCTGATAATTTAGTATATTCAATAGGACTGATCATTTACATTGCGCTGACAATCTTTTTTGCATATTTCTATACATCGATTACATTTAATCCACTGGAAATTGCAAACAACATGAAAAAGAGCGGAGGCTTTATTCCGGGAATTCGTCCTGGAAAACCAACAGTCGAATATCTGCAGACAATTTTGAATCGTATCGTATTCATTGGTGCATGCGGACTTGTGATTGTTCAGGTAGTTCCGTTCTTCTTTAACGGTGTATTTGGTGCGAATGTTTCTTTTGGAGGAACTTCACTGATCATTATCGTAGGTGTTGTACTTGAGACGATCAAGAAGATCGAGTCGCAGATGCTTGTCCGCAACTACTCAGGTTTCCTGAGCAGCAAGGGCTCATCAAAGTAAAAGGGTTCTTGGATATGAAATGAGACAATTTAGCTCGTTGTATGCTGTCCCTTTTTGGGACGGAATACGGCGGGTTAAAGTGCTATATGGAGGGATACTGTTATGAAGATTATTATGTTGGGTGCTCCTGGAGCAGGAAAAGGAACACAGGCTAAGAAAATTGCAGAGAAATATGATATTCCTCATATTTCTACAGGTGATATTTTCAGAGCCAATATTAAAAACGGAACAGAGCTTGGACAGAAAGCAAAAACATATATGGATCAGGGACTTCTTGTACCGGATGAACTGGTAGTTGACCTCGTGGTAGACCGGGTAAATCAGGAAGACTGTTCCAAAGGATATGTGCTGGATGGTTTCCCTAGAACAATCCCACAGGCTGAAGCGCTTGATAAAGCTCTGGCTGCAATGGGACAGAAGATGGATTATGCCATCAATGTAGAAGTTCCGGATGAAAATATTGTAAACAGAATGTCCGGACGCAGAGCATGTGTAGACTGCGGAGCAACATACCATATTGTATATGCACCGACAGAGAAAGAGGATGTCTGTGATAAATGTGGTGGAAGTCTGATCTTAAGAGATGATGACAAACCGGAAACAGTACTGAAACGTCTTGGAGTATATCACGAGCAGACACAGCCGCTGATCGACTATTATACAAAAGCAGGAATCTTAAAAGAAGTAGATGGAACGATCGATATCAATGATGTGTTTGCAGCAATCGTTCAGATTCTGGGAGAGTAATTCATGCAGCTGGAACCGGGAATGCTTGCGCGTTCGAAAGCAGGGCATGATAAGAATTGTATATATGTTATAATTTGTGTCAAAGATGAATATGTATATCTGGCAGACGGACAGCTTCGTCCGGTCTGCCGGGCAAAGAAGAAAAACCTGAGGCATGTGCAGCCGATCAAAAAGGTTTGCAGTACCTCGGTGACCGATGATGAAACAATCAGAAATGTAATAAGAAAGTATTCCAAATCTATTGGATGAGAAGTGGAAGCGTCAAGAGCGCAGGAGGATTTAGTATGTCAAAAGCTGACGTAATCGAAATTGAAGGAGTCGTAGTTGAAAAACTGCCAAACGCAATGTTTAAAGTAGAGCTGGAGAATGGTCATATTGTGCTGGCTCATATCAGTGGAAAACTGCGTATGAATTTTATTAAGATTTTACCAGGTGACAAGGTGACATTGGAGATGTCTCCATACGATCTGAGCAAAGGAAGAATTGTTTGGAGAGATAAGTAAAAAAGTATTGACTTTATTAGATATAGGGTGCTATAATATCAAGTGGCTGTTTTTGGGTAGGTGTGTCCAAAAGCAGTTGGAAACGTAAGGGTTTTAGCAAAGGATGGAAGGAGGATTTGACATGAAGGTTAGATCATCAGTAAAACCAATTTGTGAAAAATGCAAAATCATTAAAAGAAAAGGAAGCATCAGAGTAATCTGTGAGAATCCTAAGCACAAACAGCGTCAGGGATAATTGCTGGTTTGTGAAATGAATTAGGCGGCTGACAGCACGACACACCAGGAAGTGTGTAGAGCTGTTTAATATACAGTAAGGTTACACCGTATCTGCCCATCAGGTACCGGCAGTGCGTGTGTCCCGCTTCCGTAGTTTGCCCGTTTCGTCCATTTGTGACGATCATAGGCAGAGCCGGCATATGGCTTGAACGGATGCGATTGTATATTGCTTCTAATACCCGGCGTTTGCATTGACGGATAAGATCCGTGCCGGGAAAGGGCGCGAGGAGAACGCGTCTGGGCTGGGGATATCGGCAAAAGGCCGGTAGGATGCGGCATTATAATAAGCAGAGCGTCCGCAG
>ENA-OQJB01000030-OQJB01000030.1-human-gut-metagenome-genome-assembly--contig:-NODE-30-length-74561-cov-3.613282_pt1 | contig 74561 bp, 49 predicted proteins | sample MGYA00242599_ERZ504765 | MGnify/ENA primary metagenome ERZ504765 (study PRJEB26092, sample SAMD00036354) | human gut metagenome | host: Homo sapiens | study: EMG produced TPA metagenomics assembly of...
ACATCGGGTGTAGGATTACCAATCATCGTACGGTCTGCCGTGGTGATTTCACCGTCACCGTTCACGTCGCGGAACTTCAGGTCGCCCGGGGTGACGGTTGCCAGCGTGTTCTTGGGAGAGTGCTCAATCTCCTCCTGGGTCTGGTAGACACCTTCCACCTTGTAGCCGTAGAAGTAGCCGATGGGGTATCCGGCCATTGTGTAGCTCTGCTGCTTGTCTCCGGCTATGATGGAATAGCCTTCCTGCACGAGGCTCAGTACCTTGTTCTTGATGGTGGCAAGGTTCATCCCCACGTTGTAGTTCCAGTCGCCTATCCGGTCGCGCCAGCTCAAGGCAAGCTCTACGCCCGAATTCTCGATGGAGCCGAGGTTTCCGATACCCGGTACGGTGCCCGAGATGCCCGGCACTTCGGCCAGCAGGTCTTTGGTTTTCTTCTTGTAGTACACCCCTTCAAAGTGCAGGCGGTTGCGGAGGAAGTTGGCTTCTGCACCGGCTTCCCAGGCTTCCACCTTCTCCCAGCGCAGTTTGGGGTTGGGCAGGTAGGCAAGCTGGTAGCCCGGATAGATGGCAGACGGGGTGCCGAACACGGCGGAGTAGGCATTCGTCAGCAACGGTTCGGCGGGATAGGCGCGGTCCAGGTTCTGGTTGCCCAGTGTGCCCCATGAGCCTTTCAGTTTCAGCATATCCAGCCAGGTGATGTCCTTCATCCATGCTTCCTCGCTCATCAGCCAGCCCAGGCCGACGGAGTAGAAGTTCTGCCACTGGTTGCCGGTGTAGGAGAAGGCGGAAGAACCGTCGCGGCGGTAGGAGCCGTTGAACAGGTACTTGCCCTTGTAGTTGTAGAGCACGCGTGCCAGCACGGACACGGTGGAGCGCTCCCACTGCGTACTGCCGTTGGTGGCGGTGGCTGCGTCACCGATACTTACGTACCATTTGTCGGGATTGTCCGGAATGACCAGGCCTACCCCTTGGGTACGGGCGCCGTTCAGATTCTCGAGCTTGTTGTAGTAGGTGGTGAAACCGGCTGTGGCCGTCACGCTGTGGTCTCCCCAGGAGTTGGTGTAGGTCAGCAGATAGTCGCTCTGTACCTTCATTTCCGTTTCTTTGGCTTGGGACACTCCGGTCTTGCCGTTGCCCAGCGTGGCTATGTCTCCCTCGACGCTTGCGTCATATACCTGGATAACCGGGGTGTATGTCCGTGTGCTGTTCGAGGCATAGTCCAGGGAGAACATGGCCTTGAACTGGAAGTGTTTCAGGAAATCCCATTGCCCGTACACGTTGCCCGAGCCACGGTAGTTCTCGGCTTTCGTGGTATTCGCCTTCAGGTCTACGTCCACCATCGGGTTGTTCATCTGTGCCTTCTGGAATCCGGGCAGTGAGGTGTAGAGGCCGTACTCGGAGTTGAATACATGCGCCACCGGAGCTGCGCGCAGGGCTGTAGCCACACTCTTCGTGTCGGCGGGCAGCATGCGTGCCCCGTTGAATTGGAAACCTACCTTGAGGTTGTCCGTCACTTTATAGTCGTTGCTGATGTTCAGCGTGATTTTGCTGTACTTCTCGTGCTTGATGTTGCCTTGCTCGTAAGCATAGCCCGCACCGAGATAGAAGCTGTTCTTGTCCGAGGCACCCGTGATGCTGATGTTGTTGTTGGTGATGAACCCAGTCTGGAAGATTTCATCCTGCCAGTTGGTGTTTCCCGTCCAGTCCGAGAAGTTGTATTCCGGGTTGCCTTCATTCCTCAACTGTTCGTTGTACAGCAGTTTGAAGCCTTCGGCATCCGTCAGTGCAATTTTGTCGGTGATGGACTTGAAACCGAACGAGCCGTTGATATTGACGCGTGTCTGTCCCTCTTTCGCCTTCTTGGTGGTGATGATAATCACGCCGTTGGCACCGCGCACACCGAAGATGGCGAGCGACGACGGGTCTTTCAGTATCTCCATGGATTCGATGTCCTGCGGATTCAGGAAGTTGATGTTGTCGTTGAACAGTCCGTCCACCACATAGAGTGGCTTGTAGCCGTTGATGGAGTTTGTTCCGCGTACACGGATTTCCGGGTCGGAGCCTGCCTTGCCGGAGTTTATCACCTGCACGCCGGCAATCTTTCCTTGCAGTGCGGATACGGGGTTGACCACCGGCTTGTTGGCGATTTCGTCGCCTTTAATGTTGGTGATGGAGCCCGTAAGGTCTCGCTTCTTGGCGCTGCCATAACCGATGACAACGGTTTCGGCCAGCATCTGCGAGTCGTCTTTCATCTGGACGTTGATTACCGACTGGCTGCCTACCTTGACAGCTTGCTTCACCATGCCTACATAGGAAAAATCCAATGTGTTCTCCGGGGTGGCCTGGATGGAGTACCGGCCGTCTATGTCGGTAATCACGCCATTGGAGGTTCCCTGCACCAATACGGTGGCACCAATCAGCGGGTCACCCAGGGCATCGGTCACGGTACCGGTTACTGTTTTCTCCTGCGCTGATGCGGCGACACTTGCCAGCAGGCACACCGTCAGAAATAGGTTTCTCAGTCTTCCGGTTTTCTTCTTGGGAAGGTTTAGGTTCTTCTTCATTACATTGATTTTTTAGTGGATAAATCATTCAGTTTCTCCTCTGAACAATCAAAATGCAAAAAAGATTTGGTGACGGTGTTAAAAAAGGGCAGCCCGGTTTTCGCGGACTGCCCTCTTACCTAAAAGCAAAACTATACCTATTTCAACTCAAAACTCGTAGTCTTTACATCGCGGCTGTTGGGTCCAATCATTACATGGAACTCGCCGGGTTCGTATACATACTGTATGTCGTAGTTGTAGAACTTCAGCAATTCGGGGGTAATGGTGAAGGTCACCTGCTTGCTTTCGCCTTTTTCAGGTGGATGCGCTCGAAGCCTTTCAGCTCTTTCACGGGGCGGGTAATGCTGCCCACCAAGTCGCGGATATAGAGCTGTACGATTTCATCTGCATCGTAGTTACCCGTATTGGTTACGGTTACGGAAGCGGTCAGCTTGCCGTCCGCATTCAGTTGCTTGGAGCTGAGCGTGATGTCACTGTACTGGAAGGTGGTGTAGCTCAAGCCATAGCCGAAAGGATACAGCGGGTCGTTGCTCACATCCAGGTAGTTGCTGCGGAACTTCTCGAACCATTTGCCTTCTTTCAGAGGACGGCCGGTATTCTTGTGGTTGTATGCCATAGGCAACTGGCCCACATTCTGTGGGAAAGTGGTGGTCAGCTTACCGCTGGGGCAAACGTCTCCGAACACTACGTCGGCAATGGCGTCTGCAGCTTCACTACCTCCGAACCATACATTCAAGATGGCGGGAACATTTTCATTCTCCCAAGTCAGCACTACGGGACGTCCGGAGAACAATACCAATACTACGGGTTTGCCCGTTTTCAGCAATGCCTCCAGCAGGTGGCGCTGTGCGTCCGGCATTTCCAGTTCGGAACGGCTACTGCTCTCACCACTCATCTCGGAGGACTCGCCGAGGGCGGCTACAATGACATCGGCTTGTGCGGCTACTTTCAGGGCTTCGTCCAGCAGTTCTTGGTCATTGCCACGGGGCAGTTCACGGCCGAACATCGTGGCGCGTGTCTGGTAGTCGGCATCGTACATCAGGTTGCTGCCTTGTGCATAGAGAATGTTGGCCTTGGAGCCGACAGAATTCTTGAAACCTTCCAGCAGGGTGCTGTATTTGTCTGCTGTGGCTGCCACACTCCAAGTGCCCGGCATGTTGGCACGGGTGTTGGCAAGCGGGCCAATCAAGGCGATATTGCCTTTGCGTTGCAAGGGCAGCAGATTGTCCTGGTTCTTCAGCAGTACGAATGTCTCTGTGGCAATCTGGCGGGCGATGGAACGGTGTTCGGGAGTGAACACTTCTTTTTCGGCACGCTTCACGTCGCAGTATTTATACGGATTGGCAAACAGTCCCAGCTTGTATTTGGCCTCCAGGATGCGTCGGCAGGCTTTGTCAATGTCGGCCTCAGTCACTTTGCCTTCTTTCAGGGATTTTTCCAGTGTGCCGATAAATCCGTCGGCTACCATGTCCATGTCTGTTCCGGCGGTCAAGGCACGTGCGGATACTTCCTGCAGGTCGCCGATTCCGTGGTCTATCATTTCGGAGATGGCTGTATAGTCTGTCACCACGAAGCCGTCGAAGCCCCATTGGTTGCGCAGTACGTCGGTCAGCAGCCAGTGGTTGGCAGTGGCGGGTACTCCGTCAATTTCATTGAAGGAGGTCATTGCGCTACCCACACCGGCTTCTACGGCAGCCTTGTAGGGAGGGAAGTATTCGTTGAACATACGGTTGCGGCTCATATCCACCGTGTTGTAGTCGCGGCCGGCTTCTCCGGCGCCATACAGTGCGAAGTGCTTTACGCAAGCCATTATCTCGTTGTTGGCACTCATATCCTTGCCCTGATAACCGCGAATCATGGCTTGTGCAATGGCTGAACCCAGGAAGGGGTCTTCACCGTTGCCTTCTGATACACGTCCCCAACGGGCATCGCGGCAGATGTCCACCATCGGGCTGAACGTCCAGCAGATACCGTCTGCACTCGACTCAATGGCGGCGATACGGGCCGATTTCTCTATAGCCTCCATGTCCCAACTGCACGAGAGTGCCAAGGGGATGGGGAATACCGTTTCGTAACCGTGAATCACGTCCATACCGAACAGCAAGGGGATGCCCAGGCGGCTGTTCTCTACGGCAAGTTTCTGCACTTCGCGGATGTTCTTCACGCCTTTCAGGTTGAACAGACCTCCGACTTCACCGTTGCGGATTTTACCGGCAACGTCGCTGCTCTTGGCTTGTCCGGTGACGATGTTTCCCGTTACCGGCAGGTTGAGCTGACCGATTTTCTCGTGCAGCGTCATTTTGCCCATCAGCTCCGTAATGAATTTATCCATCTCCTGCGGATTGCCTTGGGATGTGTTTTCTTTGGGCGTTGCCGTCACGGTGAGGGCAGAGAAAGCCAAGGCTGCTAATAATGTGTATTTCTTCATATGATATAATTTTGATTATCCCCTCCGGCCCCCTGAAGGGGGAGGGGAATAGTGATATAGAAATTCAACTTAAGCTTAGCTGCTCCATCATGTCGCATACTAACTTCAATCGTAAATCCCTAAGCCTTAAATCCCAGCTTCTGCAATCCTTCCTGAACCTCGGGACAGCTCATGAAGAGTTTCCACAACAAGCCGGAACGATAGTTCTCAATCATCGGGGCAATGGTGCATTGGTCGATGGCAAGATAGCGGGGCACCGTCCAGTCACTTCCCTCGGAGAAGGCATCGTAGAATCCGTACTTGCCCCAAATCCAGTCGCCTTTGGAATAGAAATACTTCAGTGCACGCATGGATTCCTCCGGTGTGTAGGGAAAACTGGACAAGGCTGCTGTCGGTGTGATGACACCATGGTCGTTGTCGCCCGGGCAGTGGGCTGCATAGCCTTTGGTAGAGTAGCTGGCGGTCAGTCCCCAGCAGTCCTCGCCGTAACCTTTGTATTGTTTGGGATTCTCCACGCAGTAGCGGTAGTTGGAGAGGGCATGGTTGCGCACCACGTTCCAGTAGTTGGCATAGCGGTCGCTCAGGTTGCGCGGGTCCAGACCGATGTGCGAGTATTGTGCCCAGAACAAGGGACCGCCCAGTTTCTCGGCTCCGTTGTGTTTCAATTCCAAAGGCAGGCCGTAGGGGGCAGAGTCGGACTTGATGCCGCCGCCGCGTGCCCAGCCGTTGTGGTAGGCTGAAGCCGGAACGGGATAAGTGGGGGAGGAGGCTGCGAGCACATACACAATCAATGCTTCGTTGTAGCCTTCCAGCGGGAAGTTCATTTCCCAGTTGTATTCGGGAGACCAGTGCCAGTAGATGACATCCTTGCCATTCTGATACCAGCTGAACTCCATCTCTTTCCACAATTGGTCAATCTTCTCTGCCAGCGCCTTTTCCTGCTCGTTGCCGTCGCGGAAGTATTGGCGTACGCAAAGCAAGCTTTGCATCAGGAAGCAGCTTTCCACCAAGTCTCCGCCGTTATCTTTTTGTCCGAAAGGTTTCACCTTGCCGGTAGGGCCGTACAACCAATGGGGCCATACGCCGTGGAAGCGGTCGGCGCGTTTCAGGTAATCGGCAATCTTGGTCAGGCGCTTCACGCCTTCTTCCCTGGGGATGAAGCCGCGTTCGATGCCTACCAGCAGTCCGGCTATACCAAATCCGCTGCCGCCGGTGGTGACAACATTCTGGTCCTTTTCGGGATAATCCCCATCCAGGTGGATGCGTTCGCGTGCCAGTCCGGAGGTCGGTTCCGCACCGTCCCACATGTAGTTCAAATGTACCTTCTGGATGTAATCAAGCATTTCGTCATCCGAAGCGAATGATTCGGGACGTACTTCCTCTGTGTCGGGCTTTTCCTCTTTTCCGTTCTCTTTCCCGTTTTCCTTCAAGTCGGAAGAGCAGGATGCACAGCCCGCCAATGTGGAAATCAGGAACAAAGCCAGCACATGTATCATTATTGGTTTTTTCATATCTTTATTTCTTGTGTTTAATTTTTTGTCGTCTTGCACAATGGCGAGCGGCCGTTTTCGTTCAGCGCCTCGATAGTGAAGTAATAGTCCGTGTCCGCATCCAGTCCGCGGAAGTCATATTCCGTCTGTCCCAGTACCGTGATGGCATTGTACATCTTGCCTTCGGCGGTGCCGTAGTAGATGTTGTAGCCATAGGCGCTTGCTTCGGGTTGCCAGGAGATAAGGGCATTCCGGCGGTCTTTCCTGTCACGTTTCACAGTCAGTCCTTTCACGGCTTGCGGGACATCGCCGTCACCGTTCCCGAAGACGCGGAAGCCGGACAAGGCGACATTTCCCGTAGGCATGTGCACATTCTCGTATTTCAGATAACGGGCACGCAACGGCTCGTTGAGCTCGATGTAGTCGTGCGGACAATCCTTGTCACTGTCGCTCTTGTCTATGACCAATGTCCATTCTTTTCCGTCTTCGGAAGCAAAAATACGGTATTGGTGATAAATATCCATGGCACGGTTGTATTGAACCGCTTTATGGTCGTAGAAGTTCAACTGCACGGCACGTACATTCTTTGTACTGCCCAGGTCTATCCCGGCCCATTCGCCGGGGTTGCCGGAACGGGCTGCCCAGTAGGTGCGCATACTTTCGTCCGTCAGGTTGGAAGCTGCATGGATGCTATCCGTAGATGATACCTCCACCGGTTTGCCGTAGGACAGAAGCATCCATCCCGTGAAACGCTCTGCAGGGTTCTTTACGTCCATCGGTTCTGCCCAGTTGGGATAATCGCCGAAGGCAGTGGACGAATACATGACACCATCCTTGTCGAAAGCCACCGGATAAAGACCGATGCGGCGTTCGAACTTGTACTTCAGGGAGAGCATGCAGGTGGCCACGTGCCAGTAATTGCCTTTCACGTCGCAGAACGTGCCTCCATGACCGGCACCTTGCACATAACCGCCCGGCTTGTAGCACATCGGGTTATGCTTCTGGTAGACAAACGGGCCCAGCGGGGAATCCGAAACATATACGCCATCGGCATAGACTTTGAATTCAGTGCCCGGAGCACCATATTGGAAATAATATTTGCCATTGTGTTTGGTCATGTAAGCGCCCTCTGTGAATGGGCGGAGTGTCACTTCATCGTCATTGTTCATGCCGAAACGTTCCCAGCCGTGTTCTTCGGGGCGGAGCATCATGACATCGTGAATCTTGCTGATGGGGTAGAAATCATTCCGGTCCAGTTCTACCGCTTTCAAGGGATATTCATTGCTGGAGCCATAGTACAGATACAATCTGCCGTCGTCGTCCAGAAACAGACAAGGATCCCATGAAGGAAGTACGTTCTTTTCGATGGCACGTTTGAAACGTCCCGTTTTGGGATGCGTGCTGTACCACACGGCAAGGCCTTCGTAGGTGGAGCCGGTATAGAACAGCGTGTCACCGCTTACATAGGCTGCCGGTGCGCACTGGTCGTCGTCCGTAGGCTTGCGTTGGAAGCCGGCAGGAACGAAATCCCAATCCACCAGGTTCTTGGAATAGTGAAAACCGCCCTGGTTGGTGGAGAACAGAAAGTATTCTCCCTTGTATTCCACCGCCATCGGGTCGGCAGAGGAACGGAACGAACCGTTGGGACGCACATTGTTGTTGAAAGGCTCGAAATTGTAACTGATGTTCATCGGATTGCAGAAGGTGCGCGACAGAGGCGCCTGTGGGTCATACCACCGGGTCGCCTGGGCGGGACGGCGGATTGCGGTTGCCTTGTGTACCTCTTCTTCCATCACTACCTCAATATCGGTTTCATCCAGTGCCAGGATTCTGTTCACTATCTTTTTCCCGGGATAGTAGACATACAGGTGCACGTCGTTCTTCGCTCCTTTGATGGCAAAGCTGCCGTCGTGGGCAGTGGTATTGTGCATGGGACTTGCGAAGAACATGACTGTGGCGCCTGTGAGTGGCTGGCGGTTGGTGTCCAGTACGTGTCCTTTTACGATACGGTCTTGGGTTACAGTGATATAATAGTCACTGACTTGCCCCTTCACCACTTTGATGGAATCGTCAGGGGTTGCCTTTGCCGTCAGAGCGGCAAAGGCTATTCCACAACTGATTAGGAATCTTTTTACCATATTGGAGCGGATTTATTCGGCAATTCCGTCAATGGGTTCCAGCTTCAGGTCGGGAAGGTCGTCCAACTGGTTGGCTGGTATGGGCCAATAAGTCTTTTCTGCTGTCCATCCTTTGGGACCGAGTACGGTGGCGGCATCGCCGGTACGCACCAAGTCCACATAACGGGCACACCATTCGCCGCAAAGCTCCATCCGGCGTTCGTCCATCACGTCTTTCAGGGTAACACCGGTTTTGGTGCTCATGCCTGCACGCCGGCGCACTTCGTTGTAGCCTGCGTCTCCATCCTTGCCCAGTCTGACTTTGGCTTCGGAGTTCATCAGCAGCACTTCGGCATAGCGGATGATACGCACATTGTTGTTGGCTCCGTAGGTCGTACGTGGAAGAGTCATCTGATTGTAGGGAAGGTAACCTTTGCCGTTCCAACAGTCGGTCTTGGTGGCCGATGTGGGACCTACCTGCCAACCCTCGCGCGTCTTGCTCAGGGCTTTCAGGAAAGAAGTTTCGGCACGCACACCTTCGCCACGGGCTTCGGCCCATGCCACGAACTCGGGTTCATAGCCTATGAAATTCCAGCCGCCTATGGACTTGGTGCCTTCGGCTTGCTTGTAGCTGATGGTACCGTCTGCGTTCACTACTTCATCATACCTCTCTGCCATGTTCGGACCCTGGAAATTGAACCATTGGTCTACGCCCAGGTAATCGCCAGAACCATTGCCGTAGTCTGTTACCTGGCATTCGAACAAAGATTCGTCACACAACTTTCCGGGAATTTTGAACAGCTGGTAGAAGTCGTCGTAGAGACGGAATCCACCGTTCTTGATGATGTCATCGGTCAGTGTCTCCACTTGTGCATAGTCTCCTTTCAGCAGATAGATGCGGGCGGCCAATGCTTGGGCGGTGAAGGCTGTCACGGCTCCCTTGTGTTCCATCTGGTTGGGACGCATGCGGGGCAGTTTGTCGATGGCGTAGTTCAAATCTTCCAGCATATAATTATATACGGCCTCTACGGTAGAACGGCGAAAATCGGTCTGCAGGTTGTCACGGTAGATGACGGTGGGACCGAAATTGGTCACCAGACAATAGTAAGCCCATGCACGGATGGTACGTACTTCGCCGCAATAGGATTCGTAGGTTTTGTAATCTTCGCTTCCTGCAGCAAGATATTCGGCATAACCGTCGAGGCTTTGCAGGGCGGCATTGGTGATGCGGATGATGTCGTAGAAGTTCATCCATACCTGGTTCAGTGCCCAGAATGAGTTGTTGTAGTTGAACTTGCGTCCGAAGGCCACGGCATCGCCCTGGTCATCGGTACGGCCCGACCACACGTCACCGTCGCGGGTGAACATCAATAGTGCGTTGCACCAGTGCATGCCCTGTGTGCGTACTTTGGAGTAGGCACCCACTACGGGTTGGTACATATTGTTCTTGTTGGTAAAGTCCACGCCTTGTTCGGGAACTTTGTTCTCCGGATCGATTTCTATGAAATCGGTGCAAGCGGTAGCTCCTCCCAGTACCATCATGGCCGGAAGTATATATGCGAATGTTTTCTTTAAGAATTTCATTGTTTTACGTTTTAGGGTTTAGAAATCTATTTGCACTCCGAAAGTATAGGTTGAAGTCAGAGGGTATACTTCGGTATCCCAACCTTCGGCATCCGACACTTCAGGTGTGAAGCTGTTGGCCTTGAAGGTAGTGAAGGGGCGGTCGGCCGTCAATGAGAGGCGGAGTCCCGGCATCACGTAGCTGCCTATCTTCAAGTTCTTGAACGAGTAGCCCAGCGTGATGTTCTGGATGCGGAAGTAATCGGAGCTTTCTACGAAATAGGAAGCGTTGTTACTGTCTGATTTGTTCCAGGTTTTGAGAAGAGCCTTGGCCGACGGATGTTCGTTGGTAGAGCCTGCACCCGTCCAGCGGTTCTCATACTGTGCACGGTCAAAGTTATAGTAGTCGGCTGCATAGCGCAGGGCACGCTTACGGTTCCACAGTTCGCCGCCTGCTTGTCCGTAGGTAGTGAGGCTGAAGTCGAAGTTCTTATAAGAGAATCCGGCATTGAAGCCATAAGTAAAGCTGGGCACGTATGAGCCCAACACCTGCTTGTCGTTTCCGTCTATCACATGGTCGCCGTTCACGTCCTCGTAGATGAAGTCGCCGGGTTCCAGTCCGTTGGCCACGGCGATGGGGTCGGCAGCACATTGTTCAGGAGTCTGGTAGATGCCGATGACCTTGTAGCCATAGAATGAGTTCATCGTCTCGCCCACCATATTCACGGTCTTTCCGCCTTTGATGATTTTCATGTTTCCTTTTAGGCTTTTCACTTCGTTATGCAGATAAGAGAGATTGACGCCGATGTTGTAATTGAAGTCCTGGCCAATCTTGTCGTTCCAGTTCAAGGAGAGGTCGATACCGGTATTCAGAATCTGTCCGTTGTTGCCGGCCAGCAGCTCGCCACTCATCGGGAGCTTGGGTGAAATCACGGCGTTGTCAGTCAGACGGTAGTACCAGTCGATGTCGGCGTTCAAGCGGTTCTTCAGTGTACTGAAGTTGACGCCCACGTTGGTTTCGTTCACTACTTCCCAACCCAGCCAGCTGAAGTTGGTGGTGTTGATGAATCCGTCGATGGCGGTATTGGGACCGAATACGGACTGTACGTTCTGTATGCTTGCGAAGCCTGCACTGGCAGCAATCTTGTCGTTACCCAGCTTACCCCAGCTGGCACGCAGCTTCATGTAGTCGAAGATATTCTGGTTCTTCATAAACGGTTCTTGGGAGATGACCCATGCGGCACCGATGGAGGGGAAGTAGCCCCATTTGTCGTTGTACTTGGACGAGCCGTCGGCACGGAAGGTGAACATCAACATGTACTTGTCGTTGTAGTTGTAATTCAGTCGGGTGAAATAGGAGAGACCGCGGTATTTCCAGCCGTCGTCTTTCACCGTAGCGCCTTCCTTGTTGCCCAGTGCGATGTATTTCCACACGTCCTCACCTTCGGGCACGTTGGTGGCGGTACCTTCGAGCAGGCGGTATTGCTCTTGACGCATGGATGCACCCAGCATACCGGTAAAGGAGTGTTTGCCCCACTTGTCAGTATAAGTGGCCACGTTGTCCCATATATATTTGTAGTAGTTAGTGTTCTTTTTAGTGAGTTCGGTAACCTCTTTCTTCTGGTTGGTGCCTACATAGTAGGTAGGAGTGAACTCAGAACCGCGAATCATTGAGTAGTCGTAGCTGTAGCTACTGCGTATATTCAGCTTGTCGGGGATGAGGTTGAGCTGTGCATAGAAGTTGGTCAGCACTTGGTAGGTCTCGTTCCGGTTGTCGTAATAGTTGGCAGTGGCTACCGGATTGTTGAAGTTGTTGGTCAGGCCCACCTGCTCGGGCGATGTGTACTTCTTAGGGAACACGGCATCGTCGCGGCGGTCATCATACACCGGGATGATAGACGGTGTGTTGTATGCCTGTTGCCATGCGGCATTCTTGGGAAGCTGCTGCTGCGAGTTGCTGAATACGCCGTTGAAGCCTACTTTCAGCCATTTGCGGGCTTCGTAGTCAAGGGCGGCACGGAAGTTCAAGCGGCGGTAGTAGTTTTCCACGTCCATGATACCGTCTTGTGCCAGATAGCTCATGCCGGCAGAGTAGGTCGCTTTTTCCGTACCACCGGAGATATTCAAGCTGTGATTGGTCATCATGGCTGTGCGCAACAGTTCGTCATACCAGTTGGTATCGGCATTGAATTGCAGGTTTTCCATATTGCCTCCGAATTCGGCTACTGACTTTTCGAAAATCGACCGGTAAGCTTCCGGGTTGGCTTCCAACATCATGGTGGCATACTCGTGAGAGTTACACATCTCCAGCAGGTTGGTGGCTTTCTGAATACCTACATAACCGTTATAGGTAATCTTGGCATCCTGGTTGCGGCTTCCTTTCTTGGTGGTGATGATTACAACACCGTTGGCGGCGCGTACACCGTAGATGGCAGATGCGGATGCGTCTTTCAAGATGGTCATGTCCTGAATGTCGGAATTGTTCAGGAAGTTGATGTTGTCGTAGAACATTCCGTCCACTACATAGAGAGGAGAAGTGTCACCGAAGGAACCCATACCACGGATGGTCACTTTAGGACCTTCGCCCGGCGTTCCCGAATTGATGATGTTAACACCCGGTACCTTTCCCTGCAATGCTGCCATCGGGGAGGAGGTAGGAACATTGATAAGTTCTTTCTCTTTGACAACGTCAATCGGGGCCGTCAGGTCTTTCGCCTTGGCCGAACCGTAACCGATAACAACAACTTCTTCCAGTAGTTGTGCATCTTCACGTAGCTTTACATTAATGACGGATTGTCCCGCAGCGCTTATTTCCTGCGGCAACATGCCCAAATAGTTGAATACGAGAGTTGCGTCTTCGGGGACGCCGTTCAGTACATAGTTACCGTCGAGGTCGGTAGCTGCTCCAATAGTAGAGCCTTTTACTACAACCGTGGCTCCAATAATCGGTTCGTTGTTCTGATCAACAACAGTTCCTTTAACTGTCTTTGTTCCTTGTGCCAAAACTGTCAGTGGCAATGAGAACAAAATCATGAATAGAAGAAATAAAGTTTGCCTTCTCATAAACTAAATTTAAGAGTTAATAATTCTGCCGGCAAAGGAAGTAATTACGGTAAGTAAGGCAAAAAAAACACTACCACGATAATACGTTTAGGGTAAAAATGGGTACCGTTTTACTACGTTTTCGTGTTACTTGTTTCTAATAATCAGTTTGTTATGATTGAATGATTTGTAGCCGCTTTATTTCAAGTCGATGAGAAAATCCACTAATCCCGTTCCGTCGGGGATATCCAGTTTCTTGCGCAAACGGTAGCGTGCTGCCTCTACTCCCCGGATAGTGAGGTTGGTCATTTGCGCAAATGTCTTTCGTAGAAAGATTCAGGCGCAGCAGCGCACAAAAACGGAGGTCGGTAGCGGTAAGACTGGGATAACGTTCGCGCAAATTACGGAAGAATTTCTCATGAATCAGGTCGAAATTGTTCTGGAATACATCCCAAAATTCCTGTGTCTCGATGTTTTCGTTGATGAGCTTCAGCAGAGATTCGAGGTTCTTGCGTCCATATTGCCCTTTCACCAGGGACTCTTGTACGACAGTACGAAGTTTCTCCAGGACCTCGTTCTTGGCAAATACACCCAGTGCCATGCTGGCAAGGTCTTTACTCTTTGCCGACAACTCGGCTTCCAGCAATTGCTGTTGCTGCAGAGTTATCAGATGCTCCTGCTCGCGCATCTTGATGTTCTGCTGCACCTGCTCTGCCTCATACTCCTTCCGTTTCTTTTCCATGGCACGGTTGGCGCGCCACTTGGAGAAAAAGTAGACAAGCGCTGTGAGAACTATGAGATAGAGCGCAAAGGCATAATAGGAGAGGTAGAAAGGGCGGGCTATGGCAAAATGATATTCCACCTCACCGATTTTCTGTCCCAAATCATTATAGGCTTCTGCCTGGAATGTGTATTCTCCGTAATCCAGGCTACCGTAGCGGATTTCGGGCTCTTTCAGGTCCGATGTCAGCGCCATGCCTTGTCCTCCTTGCAGGACATAATGGAAATGTACGGACAATTTATTGTAATGCGGCAGGCTTACTGAGAACAGCAAATCCCGGTAATTGCTTTCCAGTTCGACATTTCCAGACAGAGGCAGGCGTTTCTCCTTTTTATCGGAAGAGGAAGCAGTGACCGAGCTCAGTGAGAGGGCGGACTCCAGAGTAGGACTGAGGCTGTCTGTGTTTTTGCTGTAACTGGCGATTCCGTTGTTCAGATTAAAATAGACAACGTCATTGTCGACGAACACATTGTTGTAGTTCTCTATGCATGGAGAATCAAACAGTTCGATGAGGATGCGCTGCTTCACGATGTACTCTCCTTCTGCGTACTCTACCAGTACGTACTCATGTGAACCGGACAGCCAGAAGCGGTCGTTCGTGACGGATACCACAGAATGAGCATTCCTGATATAGGGCAGAATGGCATTCAGCTTTTGGAAGGGGATAATCTGCCGGGTGATGTCGTCATAGGTATAGAAGCCGTTGGGACTGGAAAAGACGATACGTCCTCGCATTTTCATTACTTGGATAGGGCCGATGATATATTCCGAGCCTAAATGGGAGATGTGCCGTACGCTTTTTACAGCCGACAAGTCATCGCTCAAGACTATTTTATAGACTCCCTGATACATGTGTGAAGCCCAGATGACACCGCTTTGGTCCACCTCCAAGTGCATGACCGGTGCAATGAAGCCGTCTATGACATGCGAAAAGGTCCATTGCCCGTTCTTCTTTTTATAGATACGCAAATTGGCGTAGGATGATTCCAACAGTATCTCTTCGCCATAGAGGGTGCACTTTATCAGACACGTACTGCTGTTGGTATTGCTTATGACGGAAACATTCCCTTTTTCGCCTATTAATAAGGTATGGGCATTGTTGCCTGCAAAGAGTTGCCCGTCAATGTCCTTCACATACCAGTTCTGTCCTTCAGTATGGGGAAGCAGGCGCAGATTCTCGGTAACCTGGTGGTATTCGTACAAGCCCTGGTTGGTGGCCAGATAGAAACAGTCGCCCCGGTGGGCTATGTCGTACACCATGCCCAGTTTGGTTTCATGGTTGGCAGGAGTCAGCAGCATGACGGGTGAGTTGTGGTGGATGTATGCGATGCCGTCGTCCAATGCTGCCCATACGTTGTTGTCTTTGTCACAGAACAAGCCCAGGACTGTGTTGTTGTCCAGACGGTTATCCAGATTGAAGTGCCAGAGGCAATGTCCTTTGCGGTCGATGGCGTATATGCCATTCAAGACTGTACCTATCATGAATATGGAATCATTGGTCATGACGGCGCGGTTCACCCGCTGTTTCTTCAGCTCTGCATCAATGTCTGTTTTCCAGGGGGTGATGTCACCGTTGTAGCGGAACAATCCGTTATTCTCTGTGACCATCAGGAAGCTGTCGTCCCCGTCGGGCAGTAATGCCACTACATTGTCATCGTTCACTTGGCTGCGGGGGAAGAGATGAAGGAAATCCTTGCCGTCGAATTCATAGAAGTCCTCATCAATCATCTGTGTGTAGATATGTCCGTTTTGGGTGTAGAAGTAGAGCGGCTGTTGCTGTCTGTTGCGGAAAGCGTGTACCATCTTCCCGTCGTAGGAGAACCAGGCGCTGAACGACTGGAAGTAGATGCGACCGTCCAGCTCTACAATGTTCCATATCTCGTTGTTCTCCATGGGGAAATTTTTCAGGAATTTGCTCAAAGAATGGTACCGGAGAGTGCCTGCCTCCGAATACTTGAAATAGCCGAATTCCTCGAATGCCCCCACATAGATACGGTCTTCTTTCACATACACCGAACGGACAATATGGTTCCCCGGCACTTTGTGGAGAGTCCAGCGATAACCGTCATATACCAGGAGCCCCTGGCTGTTGCCGAAATACATTTCGCCGTTGCTGCCTTGCGCACATGCCCAGTTCTGATAACCGGCTTCATAGTCTTTGGCAAGATAGTTGGTGACGGCGGGCATGAAGGAAGAAGCCCTGGCCTGGATGAAGAGGATGAACAATAGAAGGCACACTACCCAATACTTGAAAAGCATCGGTCTTATCGTATTTTGTTTCATTTTTTCAGGTTAATCGAAGTGTTTCTTGGAAGCAAAGATACAATAAGTATTCTAAATATTGTGTTTTGATGAGATAAAAAAGGTACTTGAAGCGGTTAGGGAGGATGCTTCTTAATGAATATCCTCCCCTCTTAGTTGTTTGTCTTTTGAAATTTATTATAGGGATTGTGCGGATGATAGGACTCGAACCTACACGCCTCACGGCACCAGATCCTAAGTCTGGCGCGGCTGCCAATTACGCCACATCCGCGGAATAATTCCGATTAGCGGGAGCAAAGATAGAAAGAATTTTCGTTTTGGCAAATTGTTTTGTAGATAAAGTCGTTTTAGAAAGTCACTTTCAGTATTTTTCTTGCTTCCTCAATGATGGTGTCCAAGTCATTGTTCTCATCTTCTTTGCTCATATCCACTTTCTTGTCCGGGTCGATGCCGAACTCGATATGCTGTTTTTGGGCATCGAGGTGCGGGCTGGCAGAAAAGCGTACCCCCCATCCGTTGGGCAGTTCCGAAGAGAATGGCAGGCCCGACCCGCCGCCGGTTTTGTCACCAACCAGGGTGACATTGGGAAAACAGCGCATGGAGTTGACAAAATCATTGGTTGCACTATAGGAATGACGGTTGGTCAGGACAATTACCTTTTTTTGCCAGCGGATACTGTTGGAAGGTTCCACATAAATGGGAGTCGGATCTGAAAAATCGCTATGGCCTTTGCCGGTCTTGTGCTGAATATATCCCGTCAGTACTTTTTCATTCGTGAAGCGTTGTGCCATTCGGGTGGCGTTTGTCAGGTTGCCGCCACCATTGTTGCGCACGTCGATAATCAGGCCGTTACAAGCGGAAAGGTATAACAGAATCTCATCCAGGTTGCCGTTTCCGATGCCGCTGGAGAAATCACCGTAATAGATATATCCTATGTTGTCCTCCAATATGGTATATTTGGCGCCTCCAGCAATGCGGTAGTCTCTTCCCAGGTACTTTTCAATGATACTTTCGTTGAAGTTACGAGGATAATCCAGATACCAGTCCCAGTAGCGCGCCATGTTGGAAGAAGAGTACAAGTTGACATGTCCGTCTTTTAACTCGGCAAGCATGTTACCTAATATTTCAAATAGACCGTCGTAGCTCATTCCCGGGGTAATGAGTGGCTGGTACTTATCATGGATGGCATCCCAGTCTATTTGCTTGTAGTCCAGGAAGCAGTACTGTTCGTCTATTATTTCCCACAAGGCTTCGAAATTGCCTTGTGGGGTATTGTCGAACTCTTCCTCACGAATACATCCGTTCAATAGGGGCAATAACGTGAGTAGGATACTCCAAATTATTAAAATATATCTTCTTTTCATGCACATTATCCTTATCATCTTATCGTTTATCACCTTGTCACTTTTTACTTTCTCTTGTTAGGAAACAGATAGAGTTCCTTTACGAACCCCACCATGAATACATGCGAGTAAGTATGTGTCTTTATTTCATTTACTTTGGACTGTTGTGCGTCCCATATGTAAGCGAAACGCATCCGGGCACGTCCCACCGGAAAGTCTGCGGTCAGCATTTGTCTCAGAGAGGGCTGGTTGTGCAGGGAGGTGAAGTTCACTACTCCGTCCCAATGTCCTAACGTAAATATCTCGTAGTAGGACTGTCCATAGTTGGGCATGAACATGATACCTGCCAAGGGAAGATTTACCTGATAGCGTAGTGTGATGGGACGGTTCTTGATGCGCAAGTCCCAAATAGCCATTCCAGATGCGGCAAGGTTGATATAGGCACGTGCTTGGGCGGGGTTGTTTCCGTTGCGCAGATTATAGACAAAGCCACCGTTGAAGTCGCCGACTCCTCCGGCAAGCAGTTTGAAATTGCCCATGATTGGAAAATTATAATGCAGGCCGTAGTTCCAGTTGGCCAGTCCGGAGAATGTATTGTTATTGTCTACTTTGTTGTGTGTATATCCTAAGTCTGCCTGGAAGAAAGTTTGCAGAGACACGTTGCCGTCCATCAACCGTGTCATCCGCATGCTTTCGCGGGAGATACGGAAATCGATTCCCTTATACTCCTGAGGTGAAAGATAAGTGTCGAACACGTTGGTGAAGCCGACACCATACATGGTGGCACGGGTGATAATACGGTTACGGTTGGTGGAGTCAGCCCGTAGCTTCCGGTCGATGCTGCATTGTGCTTCTTGTGCTTTCAGTCCGACACTTCCCAAGAGCAGTCCGCATAGGATTATTATCTTGTATATGTACATATTAAATTATCAATTACAAATTAGTAATCGTTAGCCACTAATACTTCATTTCCGTCCTTCATCAAAAGAGTTTCATCTGTCCTGTCATCTCGTCCAGTATGTCCCCTTCGCTTTTACCGTGGTCGGGGTCCAGAATTTCCGGTTCTTCATCCGTTTCCTGCTCTTCGGTTTTCTGCGAGGGTTCCGGTTGACGGGTAGGCTCCAGCTCGTTGATGGTTTCTATAGTATAGGTGGTCAGGCGCTTACCTTTTGCTTTGAAGCCTTTCACGGCGATGAATTCGTCGGCTTCCACCACCATCGGCTCTCGGAAATTGTCGTGGCCGCCAAACACCACTTCTAAACGTGGGTAGCACTCGTCTGTCAGCAGAATGAGGCTGCTGTTCTTGTTTTCTCCCAAGTAGTTTTGCTTGCGGGCGGTTGCCTCGAAGCAGAAACGCTTGATGTAAGGATAGTTCTGCTGGTCGGCATCGTAGAGTACGGCGGTCCATACTTTGTTCGGATCGTATTTCTCCAATACGCGTATGCCATCGTCATAGTGATTGTTCAAGTCGAAGTTGGTGGCATAGAACTCTCCGCTGTTCTGTACGACAAGGATGGTGTCTTCGCTCTGGAATTCTCCGAGATATTCTCCGCGCCCGTCGTAGTTGAGACGTAGCACATCACGGTCGAACCAGACTTTCCGTCCACCCAGCGTGGAGCCTCCACGTTGTTTCAAGGCTATCTTGTGTACGGGGAGTTTCGTGAGTATATTTCCCATGGCCTGCCGTCCCTTGATATTGATGTTGCTGAAATCCTCCTCGAAGATAATACGGCGTACACGGGGATTGGGTTTCAGGGTTACCTTGATGATTTCAGCTTCTCCATTGGGATTGGCGGTGAAGTAGGTGATACGGGAGTCGGGAGTACCTTGCGTCACATCGTATTCGCGGTCACGCACCACGGAAGTGACGGCAAAACGCTTGATATAGCTTGTCCCCTCCTTGCCGTCACGGTAGCAGACATTGTAGATGGTACGTTTGTCGTTCTTCTTAAAAATGTTGGCATAAAGTATATTCTTGCCCACGAACTTCTTGTCGGCCACCGGTGTGATGATATATTTTCCATCGCGGAAGAAGATAATCACGTCATCTATGGGCGAGCAGTTGCCTATGAATTCGTCTTTCTTCAATCCAGTTCCGATGAAACCCTCTTCGCGGTTGATGTACAGCTTTTCGTTTGGCTTCGATGACTTTGGTTGCTTCGATGGTGTCGAAGTTACGCAGTTCCGTGCGGCGGGGGAAGGCTTTGCCGTACTTGTCCTTCAACATACGGAACCAGTCGACGGTATATTCCACGATGTTTGCCAGATGGCAGTCTATCTCCTCTATGTCCTTTCGCATGCGTGCTATCAGTTCCTCTGCCTTGTCGGAGTTGAATTTGAGGATACGTGCCATCTTTATCTCCATCAGCCGGAGGATGTCTTCCTTGGTCACTTCGCGGATAAAAGTCGGGTAGTAGGGAGTCAGGCGCTCATCGATATGTTCGCAGGCGGCATCCATGTTTTTGGCTTGTTCAAACTCCTTATCCTTGTAAATACGTTCTTCAATGAATATCTTTTCGAGTGAAGCGAAATGCAGGCTTTCCAGTATCTCTCCCTTACGGATTTCCAGTTCCTGGCGTAGCAGTGCCAATGTGTTGTCGACTGATTTGCGCAATACATCACTCACGGTGAGGAAGTGGGGCTTTTGGTCGTCGATGACACAGCAGTTGGGAGAGATGCTCACTTCACAGTCGGTGAAGGCATAGAGGGCATCGATGGTCTTGTCGGATGATACACCCGGGGCTAGATGCACTAATATTTCCACACTGCCGGATGTTAGGTCCTCTACCTTACGTATCTTGATTTTTCCTTTTTCGCTGGCCTTTACGATGGAGTCGCATACACTGGCCACCGTTTTCCCGTAAGGAATTTCCTTAATGGCAAGTGTCTTGTTGTCTATCTTTTCTATTTTGGAGCGCACGCGTATCGCACCGCCACGTTCACCGTCGTTGTATTTGGATACATCGATACTGCCTCCCGTCTGGAAGTCGGGGTACAGCTTGAATTCTTCGTTGTGCAGATAGCTGATGGAAGCATCGCACAGCTCATTGAAGTTATGTGGTAATATTTTGGATGACAGGCCTACGGCAATACCTTCCACACCTTGTGCAAGCAGCAGTGGGAATTTTACCGGTAGTGTAACCGGTTCTTTGTTTCGCCCGTCATAAGAGAGTTTCCATTCGGTGGTCTTGGGGTTGAATACCACGTCCAGTGCGAACTTGGAGAGACGTGCTTCGATATAACGGGGGGCAGCGGCGCTGTCACCCGTCAGAATGTTACCCCAGTTTCCCTGGCAATCCACGAGCAAGTCCTTTTGTCCCAGCTGTACCAGAGCATCGCCGATAGAAGCATCACCGTGCGGATGGAACTGCATGGTATGTCCTACGATGTTCGCCACCTTGTTGTAGCGCCCGTCTTCCATGCGGCGCATGGAGTGGAGGATACGCCGCTGTACGGGTTTCAGACCATCCATGATATGGGGTACGGCACGTTCCAATATAACGTATGAGGCGTAGTCCAGAAACCAATTCTGGTACATGCCGCTCAGTTGGTGCTTTATATTGGCATCCTTTGCGTCCGCAGGTTTGTAATCCGAGTGTTCTTCGCTCCCGGCCGGGAGTTCCTTGTCCAAATCATCTTTCGGTGCTTCAAAATCTTCGCTCATATTTGTTCGGGAATTGTCTATTCTATGATATTACTGATTTTTCAGTCGCAGGCAAAAATACAATTTTTGTTCGATAAATGAGAATTTGCGCGGAACTATTGTGCCAAATCCTTCCCATTTTTTAAAACTTCTGCCCGTTAATGGAACCAATCTGTCTCTTTCCCGTTAGCGGAATTATATTGAGGACGTGCTTCCGCCTCTTTGCGGACAGCGATGTTGCTTTTGTCTTTCTTGCCGACAAGTTGGCAAGGTTTTGCCACCACATTGGCAAAGCTTTGCCAAAGGCATGGCAAAACTTTGCCAATATGGTGGCAAAACGCTGGCAAAGTAACTTGCTAGCTTGTTGTGTGTTGGCTCGAATTGTGCAGCGATATCATCACAAGGGTGAAGAGATACTGGGCAGATTCTGCCGACGGATTCATTATTTTGTGAATTTCCATTCGTCAAATAAGAACTTTCCGTTCCCGAATACGAAGTAAATGTCGTGTTTGCCTTTTATCTGTTTGTCCAACGGCTTTGTCAATGTTTGCCACGTATCGGTATCAAAGGTCAAGGTGGATAGGAGCGGACCGTCTGGACTGTCCATGTGTATTTCGATGGAGCCTTTCCCTTTTATCTTCATCTGTATGGCTTGAGGTGATTGCGGGAATTCCGCACCGCGGACACAGATGGCCTGTCCGCTCTTGTTTCCTACGGCAGACATGTTGCCTGTCTGTCCGGTCGGTTCAAAGGCAACGCCGCGTGTGGCGGCTGTGGTCTCGGCCTGTTGCTGCGCAAACGGGTCGAGAGGCTTGATTTGTGAAACGCCCTTGGCTGTGGCTGTGCCCATGTGGATAGTGAGGTCCTTTTCGTCCACCTCTATTTCTTCCACGCAGATACTGCGGACGCCCACTTTGAGGTCGCGGCTGTCCTGCAAGCCCAGTGAGTGGTAGAAGAGATAGTACTTCCCTTGAAATTTTACCAGATGTGTATGGTTGTTGCTGTCGGACATGCCATAGTCGCCGGGATTTTTGAAGTAGTTGTCCCGATAGGTCCAGCTGTCTGTCTCAAGTGGCGTGCGACTCGTCATGTAGCTCATGCAGCACCGGCTCGGCTTGTCTATATCCTTGTGGGGCCATGCATCCCGGTTCTTCCAGTTGGTGTTGTAGGTGTAAATCCAAGTGCCGTTCAGATAGTTCAGTTCGTTTGCTTCAAAGTGGTATGGCGCTTTTATTTCAACTATTTCGCTGTCCAGCGTCTTCATGTCATTTGCCAGCCGCACGATGCGTGCGTCTCCGGGAATGTAGTCGTCGCTGTCGCCCCCGCCAAAGGAGAGCCAGCCGATGCCCTTGTCGTCGATGACTACTCCCGGATCGAAGGGAGCTTTACACTTGCCGAGTCCTGGAGTATTGCCGTCTACCACACATTTGCCCAATGGGTCTGTCCAGGGCCCCACGGGGGAAGTGGCGGTCAGCATACCTACACCGGAACCGCTGTTGGAGTAGTACAGATAGAAGTGTGTTTTGCCGTCGGCCTCCTTGCGCGAAGCGATGGAAGGTGCCCACGAAGCCATTCCCCAGGGAGCCAGAGCCTTTACATTGATTACTCCGTGATAAGTCCAGTTCACCATGTCGTCAGAAGAGACCATCGTCAGCGAATGGATGTGCTGATAGGTGTTTTTCCCGTTACGGCCCACTACATCATATTGCTGGTGGTCGTTAGTACCGTACACATAAATGCGGCCGTCGTGCACCACTGCTGTGGGGTCGGCCATGTATTGGAAGTCGAGAAGGGGATTGGCATTGCCGGTAGAGAACTTGGGCGAGAATTCAAAAGATTCTTCCAAAGCGCTGTCTGTAGAAACCGGAATGTTTTCAGAAGAGGCAATGCTGTCTGCCCGGAAGGGGGCTAAGGGGATGCCTTCCGTTGAAAAAAGGTTGCCTTGAGCAGCGTCACTGAAGCAGTAGCGAATGGAAACCGGGCTTTCGATTCCTTTTACCGGGACAATCAGCTTTCCCCCGTCTATCCTGGCCCGGGCCTCTTGCCATTCCTGGCCGGCTGCGGCCATCATCAGCCCCTCTATCCTTTTCCCGTGTACGGCCAGTCCGTTCTTTATGTCTTTGAAAGAGATTGTCACATGGTTGCCTTTGCGGCAGGCGCTTTCAAAGACCGGGCTTTTATAGGGGCCTGCATATATATGGTATGTATCGTCCAGTGCAAGATTGGCGAGACGTTTGCCTACGCTTCTTTTGTCACGTGGATGGATGTCCTGCACATTGTCCACCAAATCTGACACGGTAATCATCTTGACCTTGTCCAGCATTTCGGGCAACATGGCCTGCTGCTCGCGTAGCAGTGCCGGTCCGTTGTCTTTGGAGTGGTATTGGAAGGGGGCTATCTGGACCAGATAGAATGGGAATTCCTTGTTAAATCCGGTACGCCACGAGCCTATCAGCCGCTGCATCACCCGGGCGTAGGAGCTGGCACGGCCTTGGTTGGCTTCTCCCTGATACCAGATGCATCCGGCAATGCCGTAGGGCATCACGGGATAAATCATGCTGTTGTACAACGTGCCTGTTTCAGCCGGAAACCAAGGATTGGATTCATACGGATAGTTGCACAAGACCGGGTCGCTCATTACGCATTCGCGGGGCGTCCATGTCTCGGCGGTGGTTCCGCCCCATGCGGCTACGATGATTCCTACCGGCACGTCCAGCTCTTCCTGGATGTTGCGGCCGAAGAAGTAGGCCAGGGCACTCGTGCTGCGCATCGTTTCGGGCGTGCACTGTGTCCATTGCGAGAAACAGTTTTCTTGAGGGAACGGGGCGGCTATTCTGGCCACGTGAAAAATTCGGAGATTGGGACAATGGGCATTTGCCGTTTCCTCGTCTCCGTTCTTTATGCCGTGGTTGGCGCTCCATTCCATATTGGATTGTCCGCTGCACAGCCAAACTTCGCCTAGCATGACATCGGTCAAGGTTACTTCTGACGAGCCGCTGAAACGAATCTCATAAGGTCCGCCGGCTTCGCCGGAAGGTACACGGGCTGACCATTTCCCCGTATTATTGACTTGGGTTTTGATTATTTCTCCTTTCATCCATTCGGGGGCGATGGAAATTGTTTCTCCCGGAATACCCCATCCCCAGAAAGTAAGTTCTGAGTTACGTTGTAGCACCATATGGTTGGAAAATATGGCAGGGAGTTGTATCGCTGCTTGCAATTTCAGGATGCCGAGCAGCATAAATAAACTTAAAAGGGTAAGATAATGATGATATTTTTTCATACGAGTATTTATTTCCATAATGCAAATTAATAGCTGTTTTTAGAAACCATTACATTTTAACCGTTACTTTTTTCCCATTATAAGCCACTGCCTTTTTTGCGCCATCAGCAGTTACTATGTTGAATTTCCGTTCTTTCAACATACCGGAAAACTCTCCTTTCCGATTTTCAATAGTGAGCATGCGAGTACGGTCATTCCATTTCATCGTAATGGTGCTGTACATTCCTTTTTCATAATTGTAGTTGTCATTCTCGTCTTCGTAAAGTGTGAATTCGCCGTTACAACCGGGATACACTTTTATCTCCAAGTTGTCCCATGATTTTTCGGTGCTATACTGCACTTCGGGACCTATTGGCAGGATGGAACCTGCTTTCACATAAAGTGGTAAAATGTCAATAGGGGTATCTTTCACGATATATTGTCCGCCGGAGTGTTTCTGATTGGTCCAAAAATCATACCATTCCGTATTTTTAGGCAGATATATTCGCATAGACTTAACGGTACTGAAATCTTCTACACGGATGGTGTCCGAAACTGTTTGGGTATACATGGGTTGGGTTACAGGGCATACCAATAGGGATTTGCCAAACATATACTGATTGTGGATGTTCCACACGTTGCGATCGTGGGCAAAATCCATTGCCAAGGCACGCATGAAGCTGGACTGATTGGCAGTTACCTCCCAGGCAGTTGTGTAGATGTATGGTAACAAACTGTAGCGTAACCGAATGTATTTCTCAATCGCATCGTATATTGGCTCGCCTTTTTTGCCGAATTGATAGATTTCTCTGGGAGCACCTTCCCCATGTGATCGCATCATGGGACAGAATGTACCGAACTGTATCCAACGGGCATAAAGCTCGCGATAATCCGGGTCATCCAGTATCAAGGGATATTGCCATAGGAAGAATCCGCCGATATCGCTGTTCCAATGGGGAATGCCGCATAGTGAGAAGTTTAATCCCGCAGGTATTTGCTTCTCCAAAACTTCCCATGATGCTGTGATATCTCCTGTCCATGTATTGGCACCATAACGTTGCTGGCCGGCAAAGGCTGAGCGGGTAAGGATAAATACGCGTTTATCCGAAGTTACGGCACGCTGGTGGTCGTACACTCCACCTACACTCATTAAAGGGTAGGCATTGCGTACTTTACGGAATGACCCCAAATAGGTGGGCGTGTCAAAATCTTCAGGAATGGGGTGAAAATGGTCGGGTTCGGTAGAGTCCATCCACCAGCCGTCTATACCCACAGAACGTAGGTTCTCGTTCAGGTACTTCCAATAGATGTCGCGTGCTTGCGGATGGTAGGCATCGTACACGCGGGCACCGGATGGATAGTCCATATTGGGAGGCCACTTCTCGGAACCGGATTCGGGCCATGTGCGGAAGTTGAAGAGCATGTTCCCTTTATCCAACTCGTGATAGGGTTTGGTATGTGGTCCGAAAGCTGACCAAATGGAGATGATAATGTGGGCATTCATTCCGTGTATGTCTTCCATCATTTTTTTGGGGTCGGAGAATTCTTCGTTCAAAAAATCCATTGCGTTCCACAGGTAGTTGCTTCCCCAGTATCTCCAATCCTGGATAATTCCATCGAGGGGCACACCCAGTTCGCGGTATTTTTGCACTACGCCAACAATCTCTTTTTGGCTTTTGTAGCGTTCACGGCTTTGCCAGAATCCATATGTCCATAATGGAAACATGGGCACTTGTCCTGTGAGGTAGCGCATCTGGGCAACTACTCCATCGGCATTTTCGCCGTACATGAAATAGTAGTCAATGCAGTCGCCGACTTCAGAAAGGAAGGATGTCTCTTCTTGATTGTCTTTGAAGATGGTTGGCGAATAGTTGTCCCAAAAGAGACCGTAGCCTTTGACGGACTGGAAGAAGGGAATCACATCCTCAAGATTGTCTTGGATAAGGCGTTTGGTCTGGTTACGTTGCGACATTTTGCCGTTTTGCAATTGTCCCAATCCATAAATAGCTTCGTCTTTCTCTAAGGTGAACGATTGATAAACGCTGAAGGTTTTTGTGCCGGCATCGTTGAAATCATCAAAACGTGCGCCTTTATTTTGTTCCTGCAACAGCGATTTTCCATCGGAAGAGGCAAAAGTTATTTGTCCGGTCTCTTCGTTGAGATGGACTGTAAGCTGATGGCTTTTGATAGTCAATATGCCCCCTTTCGAAGAGACGGATAGTTTTACTTTTTCCGGTTGCCCGATGACCGACAAACTTTCTTTGGTATACTTCCAGCCGTCAGGCGATTTTAAGATTCTCACTGTGACAGGAGAGAAGAAGCTAATATCTATATTTATACCTTGCACAGTGCTTTTTATGCCTTGTGAGGTGCGTTGGTAGGTTTGTGCTCTGCCTTGTTCTGCTATGAAAAATGTCAGCATCAGCAGGACAAATAGTCTTAAAAAAATCCCTTTTTCATACAATATCAGCAGTTTAACGGTTAGTGATTTTCAGTACCAAAGAAATAGGATTGGGTGTCTTGTCTTTGGGAAGGTCAATAAGCAAGCCTTTGGAAGTTCTTCTGAACTTTGCCTTTCCGCCTCCTAATAATTCTACCTTTTCGATTTCTCCTTTGCAGTAGGGACTGCCGGTAGCCAGTGATTTTATCTGTATTTTTCCGTCTGAGGGCCATTTCATGATATGGGCATACAAGTATTTCCCTTTTTTCACAAACCGGATGTCGGCAGAAGTGTAGGGTGCGTTCTTGCCTTCGTTGAATCCTGCTCCGTCCAAAGGTATTGCTGTTTCTGTGGAGGGACCTTCACCATAAATACACCAGGGACGTGTGTCGAATATTCCTTCTCCGTTCACCTCCATCCAGGCGGCTATGTCTTCCAGAATTTTTCTTCCTTGTCGTCGATGGTGCCGTTTCCTTTCATTGGTACGCTTAGTAATAGGTTGCCATTTTTACTGACGATGTCAATGAGCATGTGGATGACGGTCTCGGCTGATTTATACCAGTTGTCTTCGTAAGCAGAGCGGTTATAGTGCCAAGTACCGAGGCAACTACAGGTTTGCCACGCCTTGTCCTGGCATTCCGATGGAACCCCTTTTTCTACATCCCATACGATGGCCTCTTTATGTTTAGCTTCTAGCTTCTTTCCGAAGACTACGGCATTGAGATTGCCCTTGTGAAGCTTCATGTTTTGGTTATAGTAGTGCGACACGACTTTCAGCCCCGTATCGTTGATGGGCCAGAAGGGGAGTACGCTGTCGTCGAAATAGACCAGGTCGGGATGATATTTGTTTATCATGTCCACTGTGCGGTCGAAGAAGTTGTCGTAGTAGCTCTGTGGGGGGACAGAGGTTCCTTCGGGCCAGTCCCATGCCACCCAAGCATGTCCGCTCAGGGCATGATTCTGTACGTATAGCTCTTGCGGGTCGTAGCCTTCCCACCATTTTCCCTTGCCGTCTTCCTTAGTCACTACGCGGGCATCGTAGGAGATTCCTGCGTATGGGCCTTTCTTGTCGGCTCCTTGTGCAGTTTCATACCATGTCCAAGCATGGGAGGAGTGGATGCTGACACCGAAGGGCAGTTTGTTTTTGCGAGCCGCTTTCTCCCATTCACCCAGTACGTTTCGCTTGGGGCCCATGTTGACGGAGTTCCATGACTGGTATTTACTGTCCCACAAGTCCATGTTGTCGTGATGGTTGCCCATGGCAAAGAAATATCGGGCACCGGTTTTCTTGAAAAGGGCTACCAGCCTCTCCGGGTTCCATTTTTCGGCTTTCCATTCGTTGATTACATCCTTGAAGCCGAATTCCGAAGGATGTCCGTAATGCTCCAAGTGCCACTTGTAGGCAGCACCACCCTCTTCGTACATGCCACGACCGTACCAGTCGCCGGCTTCGGGTTGGCATTGCGGACCCCAGTGTGCCCATATGCCGAATTTGGCGTTGCGGAACCATTCGGGCACTTCGTATTGGGACAATGACTCCCAGGTAGGTGAGAACTTGCCCGGTTCTGCTTTCTCTTGTTGTGCCAATGCACTGCCCCCTTGCAGGATGCAGGCGGATAGGAGAATTGTTTTAAAGATGTTTCTTTTCATACCTTTATTGTTGTTTACAAAATGTTTATTCCCTTTTTGAATGCATTGATGAACGGATTATTCTGTTTTGTCCATATACTCCATGATAAACCCATACCGGTAAGAGCGATTGCCGTCAATGGTGTATGGCTTCATGGTCTGTGCGCCCCATCCGTCGTTTCCACCTACTCCGTGTATGTTGGAGTCGATATTCAGGTTGATGAAGTCGCGTTCGGGCAGTTCGTGCGCATGCTCTTTCCCTTCCAGGTCTTCTTCCCCGTAGGGCCATATACGGAAACATAGGGGTTGCAAGCCTTTGACTTGTATTTTCCATCGCTCACTGTCTCCCAGCATGAACCAGCGTGTATCGCACCGGTTGGCATTGTCTTGCGGTACGATGTAGTTCGTGATAAATTCGTGTATGCCACACTCGTAGACTCCCAGGAAAGCGGCGCTCTTGCGGTCGGGATAGTTCTCGAACTTGCCGCGTCCGTACCAGGCTATCCGGTTCAGCGCCGAGGGCATTCTCATGCGCATACCGAATTTGGGCATCAGCGGAATATCTTCCTTTTCAGGCTGATAGGTTGCTTCTACTTGTATGCGGCCTTTGCCGTCCACAGTGTAGCGGAGATGGTAACCGGCTCCTATCCGGGGGAGGGAGAGACTGGCATCCACTATCACCATACCATCGTTTACGGTTGCTTGGTATGCCTTTACGATACGTTTTTGCTCTGCATTTTTCCAAGCGCTCAAACGTTCATTGTAGCCGTTGCGGACCTGAATGTCATTTGCCGGTTTCCAAAAATAGGGTTCCAAGGCACTGTGCAACAACTCTTCTCCCTTGACTCGCCAACTCACCAAAGCACCGGTACCTTTTTCTATGGTGAACAAGGCATCGGCGGCTATAATTTCCACCGCTTCGGGTGTCTCCTTAAACGTGGCCTTCCCGCCGTCATCCTTCAATTGTGGGAATTCATAGTCATGATACGTAAGTTGTTCCTTGGCAACTTTGAAGCCCTTCTCTGCCCACGTCGTGGATTCCTTCAACGTGGCATATACATTGAGGCAAAGTTCCCCACACTTATCCGGTCTTGAAGGTACCTCCAGCAGATTCCCTTCGGACAAGTGGAGGTCGCCGTTGCGTACAGCCTTTCCGTTGCATATCCACTCATAGCTGTAATCGAATTCATCCAAATCGGAAAACGCATACCCGTTGGTCAATTTGATTTGCTGTGTTCCCTTCTTTTCAAACTTGATGTATTGATATACTTTTTGTACTTCATAGTAATGGGGGTGAGGCACCCGGTCGGGAGATACCAGCCCGTTAATGCCGGTGGGACCGTCGTTGGGATAGTCCCCGAAATCTCCTCCATACGCCCAGAATTCATCGGGCAGTAATGGGAGTGACGAGGGGCTCTCGCCGAAACTTAACGGTGCACCGTTAAGCTTTTTAGGAATGCCTTGGTCTACCCAGCACCAAATGGCAGCTCCGATAATACTTTCGTCCTTTTCAATCACATCCCAATACTCCTTGAGGTTGCCGATGGAATTTCCCATGGCGTAGGCATACTCTCTCATGAATACGGGGCGGTTGGTTATTTTCTCGCCAAGTTCCTTCAAAGCGTTGGGATGCAGATAAGCTTCGTCATAGACATCGGATACGGTGCGGTCTGTATCGTCGTATATCGGTCTGGTGGGGTCTAAGGCACGGATTGTGTCTGCCATAGCTCGCAAATTGGCACCGCTTCCACCCTCGTTGCCCAATGACCAGAATAGGATGCACGGATGGTTCTTGTCCCTTTCCACCACGGCTACTGCCCGGTCCACATGGGCCAGTGTCCATTGAGGGTTGTCTCCTAATACTTTGTTCCCCAAACCGTAGGCATGACTTTCGTGGTTCGCTTCGTCCATTACGTAGATTCCATACTTGTCACATAGCTCGTACAGCAATGGCAGATGTGGATAGTGGGACGTGCGTATCATGTTGATGTTGGCTTGTTTAATCAGCCGGATATCTCTCTCCATCGTCCGGCTGTCGACAAAGAATCCCATACGGGGATGGAAGTCGTGACGGTTCACTCCTTTCAGCTTGACGGCTTTCCCGTTGACTTTGAAGACGTCTCCCGCGATTTCTATTTTCCGTATGCCCCAATGGTATTCGAATGATTCCAAAAGTTCATTCTTCCTGCGAAGCTTGATGTGGATGTCATATAGATGCGGTTTCTCGGCAGACCATAGTTGAGGCTCCCGGAGCATTTCGGACAGCGTGACGCTCGTTTCAGAAAAGGCCTGAATAGTACCTACGGGAGTCACCATTTTTTTGTCGAGTTTATTTCCTCTGTTGTCTTTCCCCACCAGGTTTATTTCTACGGTCAGGTCTTTTACTTTGCGGTCGGTCTGATTTCTTATCCAAATTTCGGTTCCGAATGTAGCTGAACGCATGTCGTCCGACAAGTCGCTGCTGAACCTATAGTCCCGGATATTTGTCCGGGGGCGTATCCATAGCTCTACCGGTCTGAGTATTCCACTAAGCCGCCACATGTCCTGGTCTTCCAGATAACTGCCGTCCGACCACCGATACACTTCCACTGCCAGACGATTGGTTCCATTCTTCACAAATCCGGTTATGTCAAACTCGGCAGGTGACATCGAATTCTGGCTGTAGCCTACCTGCTGTCCGTTTACCCAGACATACATGGCCGATTTTACTCCTTCAAAGTGAAGGTATAGGCACTTGTCTTTCATATCGGGCGTCACCTCGAACGTGGTGACATAAGAGCCTGTCGGATTTCTGTGCCCGTAACTGTAATATTCGGCGGGAGGTTCGCTTGTTACTCTGGGTGCATCCTTCTGGAAAGGATAGTTTACGTTGGAATAGATAGGTTTGCCATAACCTTGCAATTGCCATGCTCCCGGCACTGTGATGGTATCCCATGTGTCGGTATTGAAATCATTCTTGTAGAAGTCGGCCGGGCGCTTTCCCGGGTCGGCAGACCATTGGAATCGCCACTTGCCGTTCAGGGATATGATTTCTTTGCAATCGGCTTTTTGCGAAGGCAATGTCAGTGTGGCATGATACGGCTCTTTGTTGATGCCGACTACAATAGGATTCTCCCAGTCCGGAACTTCTTGGGCGCCGGCATATAGGGCACTTAGCAATAGAAAGGCAAATATCTTTTTCTCATTTTTTCTCATGTTTTCTGATGGTCAATAAACTTCCATGATGAGAATTCCCCAGGGGGGCAATGTTACATGGTCTCCTTCTTTTACAGTCTTGCCGGAAATCAGCTCTTTGGACGTCGGATAGTTATGAGTGATTTCTTTGCTCTCGCTGCTGTAATTGAAGAAGTAACGGATGGCTTTTCCGGCTTTGTTTATTCCCGAACGCTGTATGATGGGGAACACGTCGCTCTCTGAAGAGATGATACCGGCATGGATGGCTGCCTTTCGCACGATGGCATTCAGCAATTCCTGCGAAGGGTAGGCTCCTATGTAGGTCAGTTTGCCTTTGCCATACTTGTTTTCGGTGACAACGGGCCATTTGCCGAAGAATGGATGCTCTGCATAAGCCAACGGGGTGGCTGTCTCGGGAATCAGGAATTCATACCAGTCGCTTATCTGGTTCTTTCCCTCTAATTGAAAGGGGTTATCCTTTAATGATAAGTCACCGATAGTGGAGAATTCTTGGTAATGGAAGCCGCAGGCTTTGCGTAGCGGCCCGGGAGCCAAGGTGGCCCGAACTGCGGAGTGCTCATTGCAGTAACCGCTTTTGTGCATCATTACCACGTGTCCGCCGGACTGTACGAATTCATCAATGGCTAATAGCAATTGGTCGGTAGCCACATACAAAGGGGGAATGACAAGCATGTCATATCCGCTGAAATCGGTTGTCTTGTCACAAGGGATGATGTCCGTTTCTATGTTTTGGAAATAGAGGGCTTTATGCACCATATCAATGGGATAATTGCTCTTGTAAGTGTAGGGCATGAAGCCGAGAGCATGATAAGAATCATGACTGTAGAGGATAGCTACCCGGTTTTTCTTTTTCAAGTTCACGATGTGGCTGCCTATTCTTTCCAACTCTTTGGCGGTGGTGGTGAATTCCTTGTATATGCGGTTGGGCTGGAGGTCATGGCCCAGCACGCCTCGCCAGTATGTCTCCTGCCCGTAGTGCAGGGTAGACCAGTGCCAGTATTCCACCATATTGGCTCCGGAAGCATAATGTGCGTACACATTCTGCCGCAACTGGTTGTCGTAGGGAGGAAACTGGGTGCGGGCATCCCAGCCGATGCCTTGTGCGTTGGTTTCCATGACGATGTAATTGTTGTCGGCCACGGTGCGCACGAAGTCACCGGCATAAGCGATGCGCTGGCCGTCTTGTTTATCCTGTACATCGTGATAGACATTGATGGCAGGATATTGCATCTGCCTGAAACTTTCCACTTGGTCTATATTATGGAAGTCGGGCATAAAGCAGTGGGTGACAAATTGGTCTTTACGCTTGTATTCATTTACAAGGTCGCACTGCCAATTCAGAAAATCGGCCACTTCCTTCCGGTTATAGCGTTCCCATTCATTCTTGTACGAGGGGCTTGTCACTCCATCGCGCGGATAGAACTCTTCCCAGGTGTTGATGTTCATTCCCCAGTAGTTCATTCCCCATTCCTTGGCAAGCAGATTCAGGTCATTGTTGAATTTCTGTTTGATGTAGTTCCTGAATCCGAAGAAATAGTCTCTGTTGTTTACTCCGCGCGCTTCTGTTTCGTTGTCCACTTGATACCCGATGACTGCCGGATGCTGTACATATCTTTCCAGCATCTTGCGGATAATCCGTTCGCAATAGAATTGGTAGGTCGGGTTTGTAAAATCCATGTTCTGTCTGATTCCATAATAGGCTTTGTTTCCTTTGGCGTGTTCTGCCAGCACTTCCGGGTGTTTGTATGCCAGCCATGCAGGAATGGAATAGGTGGGAGTTCCCAAGATGACTTTGATTCCTGCTGCATGCATCTTGTCCAGAATGCGGTCCATCCATTCAAATTCAAAATTTCCTTCTTGCGGCTCAAATACTCCCCAGGCAGATTCTCCAACGCGCACTACTGTCAGGCCGGCTCTTTTCATCAGCCGGATATCTTCATCCAGTCGCTCATAGGGCATATATTCATGATAGTAGGCTGCACCATAAAGCACGTTGTCGAATGAATACTGCGCTTTTATTTGTAAAGCGCTTAAAAACAACACTAATAGAATAAAGTAATTTTTGTTTTTCATAATCTTACCAGTCCGATACAATATTTTTATTTCATCATAGGTCTTATGCTGATGGTTCTCCGATATTCCTGCGGCATCGCCTTGTAAGCACCGAATACACCGCGGGCCGTACAGCCGACCCCGGTAGTGGCATAATCGAGATTCAGGGTCATGCCTTTCTGCTTCTGCAATTGGTAGGTATACATCGCTTTCGTCAGATTGTCTGTGCTGTACGGATAAATGTTGAAGTTGAACCATTCGTTCATCTTGAATTGAAGGCCGATGCCTTTGTCCGTGGTCAGTTGCAGCCAGCGTACATCTGTCCGCAATCCGTAATCTTGTGGCATTAGATAGGGCTCGTACATAGCTTGTACGGTAGAGGCATATATCCCCATCGGATAGCCGGTTTTCCGGTCCGGATAGTTCTCTTGCGGTCCTCGGCCGTACCATTTCACTTGGTCGAGCTCATCGCTTACGGTCAGCGTAAGTCCTATGCGAGGAAACCAAAGCGGCATTTTCCCTTCAGGCTTCAATACATGGCGTATCTCTATCGTCCCTTCACTATTGATAATATACTCATAGTGGTTGATGATGCCGTTGTTCTGTACTCCTTCGATGTAGAGGTCTTTTTTCTCTTTTTCTCCTTTGCCCATCAATTCCGCATCAATGATGTGTATATGTACGCCTTCGGTGGTTTCGGACACCGAAAAAGAGAGGGGCTGATGTGTCAGGCGGTCAATCCCTGCAGAATACATTTCTGTGGCTACCGTGTATCCGTAACCTTCTTTCCAGTTGGAGGAGCGGGCGCTGGAGGCATTCCAGTTGTCCAGCTCATTGGCCAGCGGGGCACGCCAAAGATTCAGCCGGAGCGGTGATTCCAGCAGTTCCATATCTTGAACAACCATCGACGTCAGTTGTCCGTCGGTACGGTTGAATACATATTTGAAGCCATCTCCGGAGACAACCAATTCTTTCTCCGAAAGTGAATAGGAAGGTACGCCTTGAGCCTTTTCTTCCGAAGAGCATGGCAGGCTCCAAGGCAGTTCAAGTTCTTCCCATGCCACCTCATGTCCGGCTTTTGCCCACAATTCATCTTTTTTCAGGACGGCATGAAGCATCAGGCGGTATTCTTTGCCGGGAATCAGGGCTGGCTTCTTATAAGGTATGTGCACCAGCTCTTGGCTAAGCGGCGCTGTTGAGAGTGCCAAGTCACCCGATTGAATAACCTTGTCATCTTCTTTCAATTCCCATCGTATGGCATATCGGGAAGCATTTGTATAATGATTGCGATTCCATAACTCAACGACTCCCTCTGTCACATCCGACATGGAAAAAGAAAGAGGTTGTCCGGTTTTCTTCATTTGCCACATTTCGGGCTGTACGCTACGGTCGGGCCAGATGCTGCCGTACGTACGTGCACCGATGCCGTAACTGTAGAATGTACCATTTTCCGTCTCTTGCTCAAAATCTAGCCACAGAGCGGCTTCTTCCGGGTGAAAAGAGGAAGTCAGTGCCTTGGCGAAAATGCCGACTTCGTCCATTTGAGCATCGCAGATGTAGACCGAAGTCTCTTGGCCGTGTGTTTCTGCATTCCGACCGATGTTGACGGGGTAGGGGAAGTTCCGGATATTGCCCGATGCTTGTGTGGAGGCCTTTTCTGCTCCGTCTATATAGATGGACATTTTCTGTCCGTCGTAGACGCACGTCACTTGATGCCAGTTGTATTCCCAGTCAGTAGGCAAGGAGGCGCATACGGAATGCTTTTTATCAGTATAGATATAAAATTCCAGTTTGTCTTTACCGCGTTGTTGCAGCCCGAACTGATAATTGCCTTTTGTGATGAATGAGCCGCAACTGCTTACCAGTTTCCGGGGGTAGATTCTGCAAGTGAGTGTCAGTTCATTACTGTTCAACTCCACATTGTCTGCACGATAGACCTCTACCCATTGGTCGTGACCGTTCAAGTCCAGCACCGTGTTCTTTCCTTCCTTCACCAAGCGGGCATTTCCCATCAGATGGGCGGGAGTATGGAAGGGCGAAAGGTCGTCCACTTGCCTTATCCGTTCGGTCAGTCCCGGACTTACAAAATCCCAGATGGCCCCTCCTATCAGGCGGGGATGTCGGTAGATGGCTTCCCAATAATCGTCCAGGGCACCGCCGGCATTGCCTGCAACCGATAAGTATTCATCCATAAACGATGGTCGGGAATCCTCTCCCATTCCTATGCCTACTTGCATTTCCAGTTCCATAGGAGTAGGGTAACGGGGTCCGATAATATCTTCTGCCGGATGGGAGAATGCATTTCCGCCATACATCCAGAAGCGGGTGGGGTCTAGTGATTTCCCTTCTTCAATGGTGTGGGTAATGTTGATACCTTCACCGCTTTCGTTTCCTGCGCTCCAGAACAAGACGCAGGGATGGTTTCTGTCCCGTAACACCATTCTGCGGCATCGCTCGCGATACATCTCTTCGTATTCCGGGAGGTTTGAAATCCATTCCGAGGCATGGGCTTCGTCGCCCACCTCGTCTATGATATAAAGCCCGTATTCATTGGCCAGTTCCAAATACTTATTCACCGGAGGATAGTGGGAGGTGCGTACGGCATTGAAATTAAACTGTTTCAGCAATTCAAAATCCTTGCGTATGGTGGCTTCGTCCATGATATGTCCCTCTTCGGGATGCTGCATGTGCGAATTTTGTGCATTGACTTTCAGTGGGATACCGTTAAGATAAAAAACACCGTCTTTGATTTCTGTCTTTTTGAATCCGATGACCGTTTCTATCTTGTCTTTCAGCAGACCGGTCGGATTGGATAATTCCAGACCGAGCGTATAAAGCTCGGGTGTCTCGGCTGTCCATTTCTGGGGTTCTTGTACTAAGGTATGCAACTGTATTGTCTTTTCCGCAGCGTCCATTTCAAATGGAGTTGCGGAAAAGTTACAGATAATCTTGCCGTTTTTATCCTTTAAGTAAGCTTTCAATCCATAATTCTCGCTTGGCTTCTTTTGGTAGTCCTTGATTTTTACCTGAATACTTAACTGCGAATCGGTATACGTATTATCAAACTCTGTGATTACTTGCCAGTCGAATATCCTGACAGCAGGTGTGGCGTACAACCATACGTCGTCAAAGATTCCGGCCAGTCGCCAATAATCTTGTCCTTCCAGGTAATAGCCGTCCGAATACTTTAGTACACAGACAGCCAGCGTGTTTTCGCCCGGCTTCAAATAAGGAGTGATGTTGTATTCGGCAGGTTCTTGTGCTCCTTCATTGTAGCCCACTTCATGACCGTTGACCCATACAAAAGAAGCGGATGCCACTTTCTCGAACCTTAAAAATATCTGGTCTTTTGCTGCCCAACTTGCAGGTACCTTGAATGTTCGCCGGTATAGTCCGGTAGGGTTATACTCTTTGGGAGCATGTGGTGGATTCACCCCGAAGGGAGCAGATACATTTCTGAACAGCTTGTCACCATAACCTTGCATTTCCCAGTTTGAGGGAACTTTGATGTCGCCCCATTGCTTATCCGGGAATTCGGGGTTAAAAAAGTGTGCAGGTATCCCTTCCGGTGTATCGCACCAGAAAAACTTCCATGTCCCATTCAGTAGCATGCTCTTTTCGGGCATATGCCAAGCGTGTCCTTCCTCTTGTCCTTTTTCAAATACAGAAGGGTTGTCTATATACCAGAGCATATCCTTAAGGAAGGATTTGTCTTGTGCATAGGATTGCAGGCACAAGGCTACTGAACACAATGGCAGAAACAGTTTTCTCAGATTCATTTTTTGTAATTCGTGCTGTCCATCCACCGCCGGGTGCCAGTTGTACATTGAGTTTGTCTTTGGCAGTGACGATGCGTACTTCTTTTTATAGTCGGTAGCTTCACGGTCGGCATTGATGCCGTCGGCAAAGATTTCGGCTTCGTAGTTGCCTTCGCTGAGGAAGGAGAGGTCGATGGTGCAGCTACGCGGAGTCCAGTTGGTCATGCTGCCTACAAACCAAGTGTTTCCTTTGCGGCGTGCTATCGTGATGTATTCGGCTATTTTACCATCAAGAGCAATGGTTTCGTCAAAGGTAGTGGGAACCTTGGCGATGAAGTCGGTGCATTCCTGTTCCTTCATGTATTTGCTGGGACTGTCGGCAAGCATCTGCAAGGGTGCTTCGAAGACGGTGTACATAGCCATCTGGTGTACACGTGTACCTTGACTCATGGGGTGGTCGTTGACGGAGCGGAACAGGGAACGGGTGGCATTTACCATAGCTCCCGGCGTATAGTCCATCGGACCGGCGAGTTGGCGCAGATAGGGGGCGGTAACGTCGTAGCGCGGGAAGTCATGCAAGGGTGCACCGTTCACGATGGGCTCCCACTTGCTGTTTTCCAGTCCTTTCACACCTTCAAAGTTGAGGATGTTGGGATAGGCGCGCTGGATGCCGAAGGGTTTCAGTCCGTGTAGGTCAAGCAACATGTGATGCTTGGCGGCACATGCTGCGAGTTGTTCGGTAGAAGAGATGGCGAGTTGGTCGTCGCGGTCGAAGAAGTCAATTTTGAAACCTTTGATTCCCATTTGTGCGTAGTGGCTGATAACTTGTTCCACGGCAGGGGAGATGTCGCCTCCTCCCGTAAGATTGCGCCAGCTTGCCCAGAGGATGATGCCTATGCCCTTTTGGTTGCCGTATGCCACCAGTTCTTCGAGATTGATTTCGGGACTGATGTCTTCCATTAATGATTCCTTTCCGCTCCAACCTTCGTCGATGATGATATACTCCAGCTGGTTTTCGGCGGCAAAGTCGATGTATTTCTTATAGGTGGGCGTATTCATGCCTGCCTTGAAGTCCACGCCGGTCAGGTTACAAGTATTCCACCAGTCCCATGCCACTTTTCCGGGTTTAATCCAGGATGTGTCAGCGATGCGGCATTCGGGTGCGAGGCGTTGCATCATGTCGTTGTTGGCGAGTTGTGTGTCGTGGGTAACAACAAGCACGGCACGCCAAGGATAGGTCTGTTTCCCTGTGGGACGCCCGTTGGGGCAGAAGTAGGGGGCATTGTTGGGCTTGCTGATAACGTCGGCACGTTTGGTAGGGACGAGGTTCAAGCGGTCATAGCCTCCGATGACTGTTTCCAGTGGATAGGGGGCGAATTCTGCCTTCACTCCGTGGGGCATCTGTGGGTTGGCAGTGAGGAACATGCCGGGATAGTTGGACAATCCGGCTTCCATAATGACGGCTTTCTTTCCGTTCTCCAGTTCTACCATCAGCGGAGTAATGGCAAGCGAGTCTTTGTACATGCGAGAGAGGGGGCCTCATCGTAGTAGGACTCGAAGGAGTAGCAGTAACGCTCGCCGGCGCGATTGTCGTTAATATAGGGCACGAAAGCGTGGTAATCGCGGTCGAAGTTGAACTCGGCAATCTCGTCCTTCACGCAGAAAGGTTTGCGCAGTTCGGAAACAAAACGATAGGCGGCTCCGTCGTCGTAGGCGCGGAACTGTATGCTATAGCCGTTACGGCATTTCAGCGTGAGTTGGTTATAAGTGTCCTTCACACTCGCCTTTTTGTAGAAAGGAGTGGGGAAGGAAGTGTCGACGGAAGTGCGGGTAGCTTTGGTCACCTTCACATCTTTGCCGAAGGTGAAAGCAATGGGCTTTCCCTCAGATTCAGTGCATTGCATGGCAATGTCTGAAGGCAAAAGAACGGTGGTACCGTCGTGGGCAATCGCCCAGTTGAGGGCTTGTCCGGCTTCGATGTTGACAATTAGTTTTCCGTCCGGTGAATTCAGTTGATATTGCTGTGCTTGTGCCGTCAATGCACAAGAAAGCAATAGGCTGGCGAAACAAGTGCTGATTCTGTTCATTTTTATTTGATTATTGATTATGAATATTTGTTTAATTCCGTGGATATTTAACCGGAATAGCCATCATTTCTTCTAAGAAGAGAGGGTCGTCGAACTGGCAAGTCTGTCGGTTGTATTGTCCCCCCGGAGTGTCCCATAGCATTGGGCACATGCCGCGCGAGTAGATGGCTTCGGTTACGGAAACACAGAAGAGTCTTATCACTTCCTTTGTTCTGTTTCTGGAGTCGGCGCAATATTCGCCTATGATGACGGGGATTCCTTTGTCTACGCAATTCTTCTTCAGTAGGTCCATATTGTCGTTCAGTTCCTTGAAGTCAGCTTCCGTTCCCCAGCTTTCCCGGCCTACACCCCAATCGACAACCTCGCCTCCACCCAGTATGGCAAAGTTTGCGGGAGTATAGTAATGCACTGTAAGAGCAAGTCGGTTTGCGGGATCATTCGGCATCTTGAACAAGGGGTCGTAAGCATACTCCAAGTTGGTGTTGTAGATTTCCACCAACAGATGACGTTTGGCGTTGTTGCCGCCACTGTTTCTTACTATGTCGACAAAGAGCTGGTTGAGGTCGTTCACGTATCCCAGTGCCTTTGCCTTGTCGGCTTCACTACCGCCCCACGGAGTCCAAATCTCATCGTATCCGATTTCATTCATTGGCTCGAACAGTAAGTGGTCACCGTACTTTTCGAAGCGTTCACATATCTGTTTCCAGATGGAAGTGAATTTTTCTTTTGCTTTGCTGTCGGTGGGTACTTGTTTAATCCATTCGTTTTCGTGGTGGATATTGATGATAGCCACCATGCCACAGTCGAGGGTCCAGTTTAGGATTTTCTCTACACGGTCCATCAGGTCAGGATGCACTTTGAAGTCGTCGGACAGCAGATTGCCCCAGCTGACCGGTATGCGCAGAGATGAGTAGCCCGCTTTGGCATATCCTTCAATGATTTCTTGTGTGATAATAGGGCTTCCCCATGCTTGTTCGTAATTGAGAATGTTGCTTGGGTCTATCCAGTCGCCCACGGCATCCAGCGTGTTGCCTAGGTTGATGCCCAGTCCCATTTCGTTAATCAGTTGGTGGGTTGTGAGATTCTCGCGTACAGTGTATTTTTCCGGTTCATCGCTTTGGATATAGGCCGCCTGCTCCACGTTGATTTCTTGTATATGCTCCTTTACGCTGACGGTGATGATGGCGTTGCGCACGTCGGGCGTAGTGTTGGGTTCTACGGTTATGTTATAGATTGCCTGTACGGGAGTGCTGCTTTCCGAGGTTACTTTGCACCATGCTTCCGAACTTTGGAAAGTGGCTGGTTCATTGGGGGTGATACCGAATTTCTTGCTACCACCCGTTTGTTCAAAATGGAAAGAAGTAGGCTCTACGATGATTTTCAGCTCCTTTTTATCGTCAGAGCAAGCTGTCATCAGAAATAGAACCAGGCTGGTTAATAAGGTTTTCTTGAAGATTTGTGTCATGGTATCGGTAAAATTTCGTTTTAATAATTTCGGTGTATTTATTTTTAGACGCTGATTCAATTGAATCAGCGTCTAAGAGTTTAAAAGAAGGTGTCACTTTGTGTAATCCTGTGCCAGAATTTAATTCAAATTATTGTATCTTGACAACTCGGAAATTATCAAAATACATTTCGATGTTGTATGGACCGTTTTCGCTGGGATTTGTCATCTGGAGTGCCAACTCGTCACCGTCACGTTTTTGGAACTCGCCCCAAGTGGTTTCGTCTACCAGTTCGGAGAGCGGAATGCTGCACTGCATCCATTGGCCTACTTCGGTTTTTCCGGTGAAGTCGCTCACCGGACGATAGTTCGTGTAGTTGTGAGCCTCATTCCCTTTGAGGTAGATGCGGAATACAGGACCTTCGCCATATTCCACTGCCACGAAGCATTCGAACTGCAAAGCCAGTTCGGAAGTCGGTGTATCGGTAGGCAGGAAGGCTGTGTCAATGCCCCATACGGCACCGTTCTGCAATTGGCCCCACCAGTAATTCCATGCTGAAAGTTCCCCTGATATGCTGTAGCATTTACCATCCGAGAAGAAAGGAGCTGCTGTACCGTCGGCAGTGACGGGTACAGCTTGCCCGCCCCAGGAGAACCAACCGATGTTGTCATAGTTCAATACTATATTCTCCAAAGGATAGAAGCCCGGAACTTCGGCAGTACCGCCCATTGTGGTAATGGCGAGTGAGCAAGTGCCTTGCGGTGCACGCGGCATGGTAAAGGTAAGCATATCGTTAGCTTCGCTTACGGTAACAGTAGAGAGATCTACCGAGCGATTGCCCATTGTGATGGAGGCGATATCCATAAAATTCTGTCCCAGTACGGTAACTGTGGTACCCGTGATAGGCATCATGGAGCTTACCTTGCTGATACTTGGTGGGAGGGCTGTGCGACGGAAGGGAGTAAATGCGGATGCGGTATAGCACTCCACTACCAGACTGCCTTCATCAATCAGGCCTGCGGGAGCATTGAATGATATTTCGTCAAAGTTCTTGTTTACCGTGTAGTCCGTTACTTCTACCGAAACAGGTGCATTGGTGATGTCGTCCACGGCAGTGGTGAAATAAACGCGCTGAATTTCGTAGAAGTTACCGCCCACGATGCGCAGAGGCGTGCCCGTCTCCACGGGGAAGGTTGTGGCTACACGGGTGATGTAGGGTGCGGGCGAGAGTACATGCATGGAGTACGTGGCAATGCCGTGCGAGGTCTCGATACGCAGTTCGCCTTTCAGTTCGGGGTTGGCACCCGTCAGTTGCAATTCGCCGGGGATAGTGAGGATGAGACTGGTGGAAGTGCCGTAGTTGCTATTGAACGAAACTTCTTGTTCGTTGATGAACACTTTCCGCACATCATTCAGATTTTCGCCGATGACTACAATCATGGTGCCCGGATTTACATCGGTGAACGTACTGTCGGCCTTCTCTGGGTCGACAAGACGGATGTGGTGGATTACGGGAACACCGCCGCCCTCGTCATCGTTGCAGGCGGTGAAAAGGTTGCATGCCAACAGGATGGTGAGCAACACAAAAGGAAAATGTATATATTTCATATTAAAGTCGTTATTTGAGATAATGAATGTATAACTTGGTTTATTCACTGAATTCGTATGCTACCGGTTCTTCGTTCAGTAGCGGATTCTGGATGACATCGCTTTCCGGATAAGGCATCAGGATGTTGCCGTGGTGGATTTCGATGTTCTCGCCCGGTTCCTGCCAATTTTCTATGCCTTCGAGGAAAGTGTCGCCTTCTTTCTTGCCGAAGTGGAGGTAACCGTCTTCGTCTTTCACGATGAGGTCTACTGTGTAGCCGCGGTGTTGGTTCTGGAAGTAATTCAGCATGTAGTCGGGTTTCCAGTGATACCACGATACCATGTCATACCAGTTACAATACTCCATCGAGAACTCTACGCGGCGTTCGCGAATGATGTCTTCGAAGGTTACGCGTTCCTTGCGGGGGATACGTGCACGGTCGCGCACCTGGTTCAATGCTTCCAGGCCGGGACCACCGGCCAGTTCTTCGCTGTTGCCCAGACAAGCTTCGGCATAGGTCAGGTAAACATCGGCAAGGCGTAGGATGTAGGTGTTGAGCGGAGAGTTCATGGACTGGATATAACCGTCGTTGTCGTCGTCCGGACCGCCCGGTACACCTTTTTAATGCAAGAGGTGGCGCCGTCGTAAGTATAACCACCGTCGGCAATGCAGATGTATGAATAGTATGTACCCGGTGTGCAGAAGGTGGCGTTGCGGCGGATAGTGTCGCCCAACTCATATTGCTGGAGCATATCTATACTTGCCTGATAGCTGCTCCATACGTTTACACCGCCGGTCATCTTGCTGTTGCCGGCGAGGTCGGCAAGCAGAGTGTTGCATACGCCCCAATCACCCAGTGGCACCCACTGCATGGCAATGAGCGATTCGGGATTGTTGTTGTGCTTATACTTGAAGAGGTCTTCATAGTTTTCGTAAAGGCTGATGCCGCTGTTGTTTATCACGTCGGCGGCCAGTTCCTTGGCTTTCTCCAGGTCGGCGTTGTCGCGTGTGCCTCCTTTCCAGCCTGAGCGGGCGAGGTAGACTTTGGCAAGCATGCCTTTTGCACCCCATGCGTTGACACGTCCTTTGGCGGTTGCCACTTCAGGAAGATTCTCGACTGCATAAGTGAGGTCACGAATAACGAGTTCCAGCACATCTTCTTCGCGGTGGAGCGGTTGCATGGGATTGGCAACCACTTTGTCGTTGTCTTCGATGATGATAACCGGTCCCCAGAGGCGAACCATGTAGAAGTAGGCACAAGCACGCATCAGGCGGGCTTCGGCAATGGCTGTGCGCTTGGCACGTTCGCTTACGCTGTTGCTACATTTGGTCTGCACATCACTGATAACTGCATTGGCCATTGTAATGACCGAGTAGAAACCTGTCCATGCATTGGCAAGGTTTTCGCTCAGGGCTGTCACCTTGAAGTTGGTGAACTCGGGAGCTCCCCAGCGACTGAAGTTATCGTTGGCACGGTTACTGCCCAGCGGCACGATGGCGCGGGAGTTGAGGTCGAACCATGCACGGTTGTAAAGCGGTGCAGTGGCTTGTTCGAGTGCATCGTCGGAAGTGTAGTATGTCACATCTACGTAGTTTCCTTCGGGAGCACGTTCCAAAAATGAGTCGCTGCATGCCGTAAGCAGAAGGAGCGATGATATAAGGGTTAGAAATCTGTGTTTCATAACTATATTGAGATTTTAAATGATAAATGATTTGTCTGGCTCATTAGAAATTGAAGTTAAGGCCAAATGTATAGATACGTTGCGAAGGATAGCGCGCATCGTCCACACCACGTAGCAATACATTGTAGTTCAAAGCGCCTATTTCGGGATCGTAGCCTTTGTAGCCTGTGATGGTACAGAGGTTCTGGATGTTGACGTAGAGGCGCAGATGGTCTATCTGCAAACGGCGCAACCATTTCTGTGGGAAGGTGTACCCCAGCGAGATGTTTTTTATGCGGAGGTAGGAAGCGTCTTCAACAAAGCGGTCGGAGATACGGTTGTTGTCGTTGGCGCTACTGGTAGTGATGCGTTGTACTTTGGCTGCATCGGCGTTGGCCACGTAAACATTGGAAAGTACCTCGTCGCCCACTTCGGGGTCGTGCATGGCGATTTGGGCAATGCCGGTAGCTTCTTTCAGCAAGTTGCTGTTACGCATGGGATCGGTGAAGGTGCGGCGAATCAGGTTGATAGCCTTGTTGCCCACCGAGCCGTTCAGGAAGATGTTGAGGTCAAATCCTTTATAAGAAAGGTAGTTGTTGAAGCCGAACGTAAATTTGGGTGCCGGATTGCCGAGGAACGTGCGGTCTTTCTCATCAATTACACCGTTGTTGTCGCGGTCTTCATAGATGTAGTCACCTACCCAGATGCCCGATTTGCTGATGGTCTGGTCTTTCGGGATGGCTACTTGGATGCGGTTGCCCGTTTCGTCGAGCAGGAAGTTGCCGTCGGCACCTTTCTTGTAGAAATCTCCTTCTTCCTTGAACATACCGATTACTTTATAGCCGTAGAACTGCCCGACCGGTTCGCCCACCATGGTGTAGGTTAGTGTTTCCGAACCGTTGATTCCCGAAATAGCGGATGATTCGGAGTAGAGCTTCGTCACTTCGTTGTGGTTGATGGAGAAGGTGAGTCCTGAGGTCCAGGTGAAATCACGTGTCTGGATGTTGTGCGTGTTCAGGGTAAATTCTACACCTTTGTTGGTCATGGCACCGGCATTGACCCACGGTGCACGAATCAGACCGCTTACGTAGGTAGGAAGAGAAGCTTGCATCAGCAGATTGTCCGTTTTCTTGTAATAAGCATCGGCGATGAACTCTATGCGGTTGTTGAAGAGGGCGAGGTCGAGTCCTACATTGAAGGAGTTTGTTTCTTCCCACTTCAGTTCACGATTAGGATAGTTGCCTGCATAGAAACCAGTACCCCAGATGGAGGCTGCCGAAGCCATGGTGACGCCGTAGGCATAGGAACCCGCCCATTGGTTACCTACTACACCCCAACCCAGGCGGAGTTTCAGTGAGTTGATGGCTTCCACATCTTTGAGGAAAGCTTCGTTGTTGACTTTCCAAGCCAATGCTACCGAAGGGAACCAACCCCAACGACTTTCTTTGGCAAACGAAGACGAACCGTCGGCACGGAGCGTAGCGGTCAGCAAGTAGCGGTCGTCGTAGTTGTAGTTCAGACGGCCGAAGTATGATTCGATGGCGGATGAACCACGGGAACTGTTGGCTTTTGCTGTTGTGGCATCACCCGCATCCAGTTCGTGTACGGAGTTGAAGAGGAAGTTGGTACGGCTGCCGCTCAGCGACTCGTACTTGTTTTCTTGCGCTTCGTGTCCCAGCATGGCAGAGAGGCCGTGTTTGCCGAAGGTATTATTATAAGTAAAGTAAGTCTTCAACGTCCAGTTGCTTCCGTTGCCGGCTCCACGGCTTGCTGACGACTGCTGCTTGAAGTGCTCGTAGTCGTAGGAGGGGGTAAACTTATAGTCGTTGCTGTAATTGAAGTTGGCGGCGTATTCCGTGCGGAATACGAGTCCTTTCCACAGCTTGATGTCGGCAAAGGCGTTGACATAGACTTGTGTGTTGCGACTATAGTTTTCATTTTGGATAAGGTCGGAGAGGGGGTTGGAGAAGTAAGTTCCATACATGTTCTCCGTCTGCATGCCGAAACTGCCGTCCGGGTTGCGGGCAGGCACTTCGGGGAGCTGGTTCAGGGCATTGTAGATGGCACCCGAACCGTCTACGTTGTTGGTCTGCTGTGTACGGGCTACGGAGGCGCGCAAGCCGGTGGTGAGCCACTTGTTGATGTCGTTGTCCATGTTGACGCGGAAAGAGAAACGCTCAAAGTCCGAACCGAATACAATACCGTCTTGCTGCATGTAGCCGCCGGAGAGCGAGTATTTCATGCTCTTCGAACCTCCGGAGATGTTTATCTGATGGTTGTGCATCGGGGCAGTGCGGAAGATTTCATTCTGCCAGTCGGTACCGCGGCTGAGGAGTGAGGGGTCTTTGAACTCTTCGCGTGCACCGAAGCCGATGGTGGCGGCGCGGAGGTTCTGGTAAACTGCATATTCGGGGAGTGTCAGTGTTTCCAGTTTCTTGGGAAGCTGTTGCAAGGCATAGTAACCTTCGTAGGAGACCTCGTTTTGCCCTCTTCGCCCTGACGGGTGGTGATGAGTACTACACCGTTGGAGGCGCGGCTACCATAGATGGCTGTGGCCGATGCATCTTTCAATACTTCCATGGAAACGATGTCTGCAGGGTTGATGGAACTGAGCACGCTGCTGTTGCTGGTGTTGTTGCCTGAGATGGCTACACCGTCGATAACGTAGAGCGGTTCGTTGCCGTTCAAGGAGTTGATACCACGGATGCTGACCGAGATACCGCCACCCGGAGTTCCGGAATTCTGGGTCACCTGCACACCGGCGGCACGTCCTTGCAAAGCTTGGTCGAGCGAGGTGACTACGGACTTTTTCAGTTCGTCACCCGTCACGCTGACTACGGAACCGGTCAGGTCACTGCGTTTCATCGTACCGTATCCCACTACTACTACTTCGTCCAGCATCTCATTGTCTTCTTGCAGCAGTATGTCGATGCGGGTGGTGCGCTCTACTTTCACCTCTTTGGTGCGGTAGCCGATGTAAGAGACTATCAATGTTTGTCCCAGATTTGCCTGGATGGTGTAACGGCCGTCGATGTCGGTAATGCCGCCCGTATTGGTTTCTTTCACTTTGACGGTGGCTCCTACAAGTGGCTCACCGCCCGATTCTGATTTAACGATACCGGATACTGTTTTGGTTTGTCCATACGTGGAAACAATACCCAAACCTAGTAACACGATAACAAGCAATTGTCTCAATTTTGTCCATTCCCATTGAGAGCATACATTTGCGTGTAACTTCATAATACTTTAATTTAAGATTTAAAAATAACTGTTATTAAAAGCTACTGCAAATATGGAAAGTTATCATAATAGCATAGGTCTATCATGTCTCAAATAACATACCTTTATGTTTCAAGTTATCATTTTAGACTGCGGATGTAATCAGATGGTGATATTCCAAATTCATTCTTGAAGTTTACAGTGAACCTTTTTGGAGAACTGAATCCCACCTCATAGGCAATTTCTGCAATTTGTTTCTGGCTTTCCTTTAGAAGTTGCTTACTGCGCTTCAAACGGATAATCCGGATGAATTCTGCCGGACCTTTACCGGTGATACACATCAGCTTTTTGTAGAGATGGCTACGACTCAACCCCAATTCTGCTCCTAACATTTCCACAGAGAAGTCGGAATCACTCATGCGCTCTTCTACTATTTTGATAGCTTTTTCAATAAATTGTTCGTCTAGTGGAGTGATTGTTATTTCATTAGGTGTCACTTCTATTTTCTGACAGAATTTACGATGGCTTTTTTCTGTCCATTCAATAAATTTCCTGATGCGCAGCTTTAGTAATTTGAAGTCAAAAGGCTTTACGATATAGTCATCGGCTCCTTGCTCAAATCCTTCACTTTTGTATTCTTCTGCCATACGGGCTGTAAGCAATATAACGGGAATGTGGGACCATTGCATGTTTGTTTTGATTTGCCGACATAGCTCTGTTCCATTCATCACTGGCATCATGATGTCGCTTATTACAATATTGACACTGTTTTTTTCTAATATCTTCAATGCCTCTGCTCCATTGTAGGCAACCTGTATGGCGTATTCATCGGACAGGTATTCAGACATGAAACTACAGAAATCCTTGTTGTCGTCCACCAACAAGATGGTATACCGCAATTCTTCCGCATTTGGAACGGGAAGTTCATTCGGAGCTTTGTCATTGTTTAGCAGTTCCGGAAGTAATTCCTCCTTTTCACTGGCATATGTGACGATAGGCAATTTAACGGTAAATACGGAACCTTTAGGAAAATTGTCTGTAACGGAGATTGTTCCTTTGTGTAGATGTACATATTCGTTTGCAATATGCAGGCCGATTCCACTGCCGGTTTTTTCCGAAGTTTGTTGCACCTGATAAAAACGTTCGAAGATATGTTTCTTGTCTTTGTCTATGATACCTTGTCCGTTGTCTGCCACACAGATGCATACATTGTCATCTTCGCGATAAAGATGTACATTGATTTCTCCTTTATCAGGAGTGTATTTGAAGGCATTGGACAACAAGTTGTTCATTTACTTTTTTTATTTAACCGGATCGAAGGACATGTTCAGGTTTTCTACTTCGCACATGAAACAGAAGCTGATGGTATGGTCAAGAGCATACTCTTGAAAAGTACTGCAAATCTCGCGGATAAAGTTGACAATATCTCCCGATTTGTAATGAGCTGTCTCGGCTCCTACATCCAGTTTCCGGAAATCAAGCAGAGAGTTTATCGATGTAAGTAATTGCTGTGCATTTTTATTGATTGTATTTAGTTTTTTGCGTATTCCGTCATCCAGGGTTTCTGACAATAACATTTGTAACGGGCTAATGATAAGCGTCAGTGGTGTACGTAAATCATGGCTTATATTTGTAAAGAACTTTAGCTTCATCTCATTCAGGAGCAACTTTTGTTCTTGCTCCAGTTTTGCTCGTTGTTGCTCCAGTCTTATGTTGTGATGCTTTTTGAATCGGTATATTACATAGGATATTATACCAATGGCAAACAATATGTATAAGATGATAGCAACATTACATAAATATATTGGAGATGAAACGGTTATATTCAACTCACTAGCTTCGTCATTCCATATACCGTCACTGTTACAAGCTTTAATCAATAGTTTGTAATTGCCAGGAGGAAGGGTGGTGAAAGCTACTTTGTTCTCGTTTGTATAGTACCATTGGGTATTTAATCCTTCCAGTTTATAGGCATATCTTATTTTATCAGCATTCAGCAAATCGCCTGCGGCAAATTCGATGGAGATTAAATAATCGTCATATCTGACAGACAATGATGGGGTTCTGCCAAGTACAGTTGTTAATAGTTTACGCCCTTCATATATTGAGTCTACTTCTATATGTTGATTGCCAATGGTCAGATTTGTAAAATACACCTTTGCCAGCGGTCGGCTCTTTTCGGTCAGCTTGTTCGGATTTATAGATGTATAGCCACTGGTGCCTCCCAGCAGTAAATCTCCCCTGGACAATTTACAAGCGGAATGGGAGTTGAAATGATTTTCTGGCAATCCGTCTCTGGTAGAAAGATTCTTGAAAGAAAAGTCTACTCCTTCCTGGGTGTCTGGGGTTACTTCCAATATAGACAATCCGTTACTTGTTGCAAGCCACATGTTACCATGATTGTCTTGGGTTATACTGTTAATGAGATTGTCACACAATCCGTTGTTTACGTCGAACCAGTGTAGTGAATCATTTTTAAGTCCCAGGCAGTCAATCCTTGTTTATGGGCTAACCACAATATATCTCTGTCGTCCTTGAATACAGTGGAAATGAAGAGCTGCTTGAATGGCTGTGTCTCTTTTCGATTGGCATAAATCATTTCGGGTTTTCTCGTCACGATGTCCATTACACAGAGTCCGTATGTAGTCCCGATATACATTTTGTCTCCATAGTCATAACAGATATTGAGTACATTGATATTATTCCCATCAGGTAGTAGATAACTTGTCGCAGTATTTGCGTCCGGATTAAAACAAACCAAAGTTTCCAGTACATAACCTATCCATAAGTTTCCATATCGGTCTTCCTTCATACTCCATACGCCACTGTATGGCAGTTGGCTGTTCTCTGGAGTAAAATGGCGAATACTGTTGTTCTCATAGCAGAACAATCCGTCTTGATAACTTCCTGCCCAAATCCGTCCTTTATGGTCTTCGAGAAGACTGATGATGGCTATGTCGGGGATGGATAGTTTGCGAATGGCAAATCCTTTTTGCTTTTCTTTTACATAAAGTCCGTTCCCATCTGTTCCCAGCCAAATGTTTCCGGCCTTATCCTCTAAAATGGAGGCTATATCACCGCATTCTTTATGCTGGGTATCAATAAATTCATGGAAGCTTTCGTGATAATAAGAAACTCCTTTTTTGAAATTTCCTAACCAAATGACGCCTGAATCATCACGGTAGATTGTATTTATTCTGTTGGAAGCAAGGGATGTGGAAGACATAGGGGTATTCAGGAGGTTGACAAGGTTGTCATTTACGTAGTCATAAATGAATACTCCTTTATGGTCCGTTCCTATCCAGACATGTCCGTTCGAGTCATCCAGTATGCTCCTTACCGCATTACTTTTTGTCTCTATTTTGGAATGGAGATTGATTTGGTTCCATTCCGATTTTATGTTTTTCTTATAGAATATTTGTTCATCGGTATATGAATATAGCCAGATGCCTCCATGATAATCAGTGTATATGTGCTTTTCGATAATAGAGTTGGAGGGTAAGCTGATGTTATCTACCCGTTTACATTTCTTTGCGTTGTTCTCTAGTTTCAATAAGGTCGAATTCCAAAGAAGATATAGGTTTTCACCATCATCGCTGATACTCAGTTCCGGAGTTTCTTCTGGAAAGTTTTCTATTTTGAATGTTTTAAGGGTTTTATGAGAAAAATTGAAGTAAAAAGCATTTTGGCCTTGCAGTACCCATAAATTGTGTCTTTTGTCAACATGTACTTTGTAGGTACCATTTATCTGGATGCCTATTTTAAGGAGGTATGAGGGAATATCGGTAATGAAGTTGTCTTTGTCTCGGTCGTATATACAATATCTTGCCTCGCTTCCAATCCACAAATTGCCCAAACCGTCTTCCTGTAAGTTCCAGATGTCGTTAGACAATAAAGAATGGATGTCTTTTTCTTTGGGTTGATACACTTTAAAGCTATATCCGTCGTATCGGTTCAATCCATTGGCGGTCCCTATCCATAAAAAGCCTTCACAGTCTTTCAATATGGTTTTTACGTTATTGTTTGAAAGCCCGTTTTCTACTTTCAGATGGCGAAATACATACGGAGTTTGTCCTGCTAACGGCAGATAAGCCAGTAACAGAATAATGAGGGGGAACACTAATTTGTGTAAATAGTTTGTAAAAGACATACTATATAATCTGAAATTGAATTCTCAAAGATAGCAATATCTTATTTAAATAAACGTAAATATGTTGCATTAATAGGTCTGTAATGTTGCATCGCGGTCGTATAAGTCTTAAACATGCCATCCGTTTGTTGTCTTGCGTGTCTTGAAGTGTTTTTCTCATTTATTATTCAACATTTATTTCATACCTTTGCAGGGAAGGACTGGTTCCTGCCAATATGATTAACCTTCTAATACTTTATCGAAAATGAACAGATTCATCATTTTATTTTTATTCTCTTTGGGAATATTGTCAACATGTGTATTTGCCGTAGAGGTGATTCCACTGAATGAAGGATGGAATTTCCACCGGGGTTTTCAGGCACCTGCTTCGGAAATAGTGAAGGTTACTTTGCCTCACACTTGGAATGCGGGCGATGGCATGTTTGGCAATGCCGATTATTATAGGGGATTATGCAATTACAGTCGTAAGTTGTCTGTTCCTGCCCATTATCGGGGCAAACGTTTTTTCTTGAAAGTGATGGCTGCACAGACGGTTGCCGACATTTTTATCGACCATCATTTTGTGATGCAACATAAGGGTGGTTATACGGCATTTGTGGCAGAATTGACTGATTTCCTGGTCCCGGGAACAGAAAGTGTATTGGAAATTCGTGTCAGCAATGCTCAGACTATGGATGTCGCTCCCATTTGCGGCGACTTCAATATGTTTGGTGGGTTGTATCGGGGGGTGGAACTGCTGGTGACGGAGGATGTCTGCATAGAACCTGCTTATTATGCCTCTTCAGGTGTATTCTTCACTCAGTCCGATGTATCGGAGAAAAAGGCCCATTTGAAAATTGAAGCACTGCTTTCGGCAAGGGAAACTACTGTGACCGGTTGCGAGGTGGAGTTTCGACTATATGACAAGGAAAAGTTGCTTTGCCGTGTTGCCAGTGCAGAGGTGGGTGAGGATAAAAAGGTGATGATGGACATAGTGCTTGAAAGGCCTCATTTGTGGGATGGAGTGAAGAATCCCTATTTATATAAAGGAGTGGTGATATTGCGTAAGGATGGAAAAGAGATAGACCGCCGCGAAGAAGAGATAGGTTTCCGCTACTTTCATGCCGATGCGGAGAAAGGTTTCTTCCTGAATGGAAAGCCTTATCGCTTGAATGGCGTGAACCGGCATCAGGATAGGGCAGAACGCGCTTCGGCATTTTATCCGCAAGACCATGATGAAGATTTGGACTTGATGCAGGAAATGGGATGCAATGCCGTGCGTCTTTGCCACTATCCGCAAGCCAAATACATGCATCAACAGATGGACAAGCGGGGACTGGTGGCATGGGCTGAGATTCCTTTTGTCAATGTTTATGTGAATAATCCTGCTTATGATGAAAACTTGCGCCTGCAATTGAAGGAACTGATTTTACAGAACTACAATCACCCCTGCATTTTGTTCTGGGGGCTGTTCAATGAGATAAATTCCGGTTGGCTGGACCGTCCTTCGCGTATGGCGGCAGAGCTTCATGCTTTGGCCCGTCAGTTGGACCCGAGCCGTCCCACTATGGGAGCCAGTAATCAGGATGACGACTTCAACGGATTCACCGACCTGATTGCTTTCAACAAGTATTTCGGCTGGTATGGCGACAACATGGATGACATGGGGCGCTGGATAGACCGCGAGCATGCAGCACATCCGGAGCGGAAGATGGGCATCAGCGAGTATGGTGCCGGGGCATGCGTATTCCAGCAGGAGGACTCGCTGAGGCATCCGGAACCGTGGGGGCAATGGCATCCCGAAAACTGGCAGACTTATTATCATGTGGAGAATTGGAAACAGCTTCAGGAACGCGAATTCTTGTGGTGCAACTTCATCTGGTGCATGTTCGACTTTTCGGCGGCAGGCCGTAGGGAGGGATCCATTATGGGACGCAACGATAAGGGGCTGGTGACTTACGACCGGAAAATAAAGAAAGATGCCTTTTACTTTTATAAGGCAAACTGGAATCAAGAAGATAAGTTTGTATATATCGCAGGAAAACGATTGGTAAACAGAACCCGCAAAACCGTTGATGTGCAAGTATTCAGCAATAGCGGAGCTGCCAAATTGTATATCAATGGCAAAGCATATGGGACTGCAAAACCTGATTCCGTAAATGTACTGGAATGGAAAGGCATTGTATTGGATACCGGTGAAAATAGAATTGAAGTCAGGAACAAATATGGAGCGGATTGTTGTGTATGGATATGTCCTTTTTAATTTTCATCAGGCGCGGAATGTATAGGAGAGCCACGGGGAATAATGAACCGTGAAATGCTGTACAGTCTGCGCCTGATAGCTTTAATATGTGATTTTCTGTAAATCCGTATTCGGTCCGTGGACTACCAGTTTCCCGTCTGGTTGGATGTCTATGAGGTCGATGAATACCATTCGTTCGTCACCAGTGGTTTCGGTGCGTCCATGATAGACACAGTAGAGGCGGTTGTGAATATCGATGAGCATACAATGCCCGGTTCCGGTCACGATGCCGCCTTGCTCTGTATCCTTTTGCAGCACCGGATTGTTGGCAGCTTTTGTGAATGGTCCTAAGGGGTTCTGGGAGGTAGCATAACCCACCGCATAATTTTTCCCTCCGAAAAAGTTTGCAGAGTACAGCATATAGTAAAGATTTTTGTGCTTCACGATATACGAACCTTCTGTCCAGCGTCTGTTGACTTCATGTGAAGTCACCGAGCGGTTCTCCCATTCCGCTTGAGGGTCGTCCATTGTCTGGGGCGGGCAAAGCAGTGCTACCGGTTCTCCGATGATACCGGAGAAATCTGGTTTCAGTTCCACGCCGTAAATCCAACTTTCCTCAATCTCGTCAAACCAGCCCTTTTCTTTAGCCCATGCTGAAACTTCGCTTTCAACGGCATGTTTGTAGCAGCAGCGGGAGTAGTAGAGGTAGGTCTTTCCGGAAGCATCGTCAAAGAGTATGTTTGCGTCGATGATAGGATAGCCGGGGTCGAATACCGGTTGGTTGAACAGGTCTTTGAAAGGGCCGGTAGGCTTATCGGCTACGGCTACACCGATACGGAAGTTCTCTTGCTCCTTAGTGGGATTTTCCTTCCAGTTGGCGCTGAACCATAGGTAGTATTTGCCGTCCCGTTCATACACTTCGGGTGCCCAGAAACAGTCGGTGGCCCATGAGTCGGAGGTGCCGCCTTGATAGATGGGACCCTCGTCTGTCCATGTCACCAGGTCATCGGAGGAGTATACTTTAAAACCGTTCGATACTCCGCCCGTTCCGTACATATAGTATTTGCCGTCGGAAGCTTTCAGTAGGAACGGGTCTCCGAAGGCCATGGGCAGGGGATTCTGATATGCTACTTTCTTGTTTCCGCATGATGTTGACAGTAAGGCCAGTAAAAACAGTGTCAATGTGAAAAAAGTGTGTTTCATCTTGTTATAATTTTAATGGTGAAGTAATGAAAAGTGTTTGTATCCGCAAAGTAAACATAATATAGGGAAAGCAGCAAGGAAATTAGATAGAATGCAATCTTTTCATTATTTTTGTGCATCATTCCAAATAATTCTTTGATGGAACAGTCATTTTCGGATATATCGCTATACCACGAGTACCGGTCGGCGAGGGAGACAGAACATTTGGTGTCGCAGAAAACCTGGGATGACCTCAATCTGGATGATTTTTTCGAATGGGCTGACCGTACCTCTTCTTGTGTGGGCCGACAGTACCTCTACGACGTGTTGCATTACAACCGTCTTTCGGAGATTTCGGAACAAGAGGAAGTGATTCGTAAGCTTTCTGCTGACAAGGAGTTGCGTGCAGAAATCCGGTCGGAGTTGCGGAAACTGGATACGCCGGATGCTTATACCATTGCATCGCTATTCTCCATTTCCCATCCCGTGTATTCCCGCCGCTTTTACCGTTTGCTGACTATCTTGCAATTCGCGCCTTTTGTTTTGTTGGGAATAGTTTACATTACGTCTTCGCTTTATGTTTTTGGGGATTTTGTGCACATCGGTATTGGTGAACATGGTACTGCACTATCGCAGCAAGGCGCGGATTCAGGGCTATTTCTTTTCCATTCCTCAGTTATGGCAGTTGCTCAGGCAAGCGGAGAAGTTGGCACAGATTCCGTTGTGTGCATCCGTGCATCGGGATATCCAAAAGACTTTGCAGGCATTGCATCCGTTGCGAAAGAAACTTTCCACTTTCCGTTTCAGTATCAGACTGGAGAGCGACATCGCCATTTTTCGCTTATTTCTTCACCGAGATAGTGAATGTGTTTTTTCTGCGGGAAGTTATTCCGGTTTCCAAGGCTTTCTTTCTATTGCAGGGTAGACAGGAACAGATTGAAGAGGTTTTCCGCTATTTCGGATTGGTGGATGTGCTTTGCTCTGTTTCCGAACTCCGGAATGGGCTGCCTTATTATGTTTTACCGGAAGCTTGCAGCGAGGGTGAAACGTTTCATGCAGAAGGGCTTTATCATCCGCTTATAGAACGTTGTATCCCTAATGACATTACACTCTGTGGCAAATCTGTCCTTGTTACCGGCTCCAATATGTCCGGTAAGACAACTTTTATCCGTGCCATCGGACTTAACCTGCTTTCCGCACAAGTGCTCCATACTTGTTTTGCTCGCAGTTTCCGTTTTCCTATGGATACTGCGTTATATTCTGCTATCCATCTGGAGGATAGTCTGATGGAGGGAAAAAGTTTCTTTCTGCAGGAGGTGCAAATTGTTCGAGAGATGCTGGAAGCCGGAAAGGAGTGTTGGCGGTTTTTCCTGCTGGACGAGTTGTTCAAGGGGACGAATACGGTGGAACGGATAGCTATAGCCAAAGCTGTGCTGTCTGCTTTGGCGCACAAGAACAGTATTGTGTTTGCTTCCACTCACGATGTCGAACTGGCTTCCTTACTTGAGGACGAATATGAATTGTTTCATTTTTGTGAGTGTGTTGCCGACAATACATTGTCTTTTGATTATAAGTTGAAGCCGGGACCGGTGACGGAACGTAATGCCATCCGGATTATCGAGATGTGCGGCTATCCGCAGGAAGTGGTCAGGGAAGCATATCGGCTTTCAGAGGAGGATGTCCTATAATTTTATTGCTTGTTTTTACGGGGTGGGTGGTTTGCTATACCTCCTTCCTGATACCTTCTGAGAGGGGGTGCAATGACTCAAGGACTGAATGGCATTCAGTCCCTGAGTGAAAGGCTTTCAGTCCCTGACTGAATCCGGTTCGTTCAGTGAGTGAGATGAAAAGGCATGGGAATGCAGGCAGATTGTACTTATATTTGTAATATAATATAAATGGGTACGAGGGCCGGGTCTCTTTTTCCCTTTCAATTATCCAATCAGGAGATTTATGTTTTTCCCCTTCATTTTTCTCAATATTCTCTTTCGAGATATGATTGTCTGTGATGAAGGAGTTCACCATAGTTATCGACCCTAAACTTGCGAATGCGCTTATCCCGATTTTGGAAGAATCGGCTACCAGGATGACTTCTTCGGCAGCCTTTATCATGGCCGATTTTACCATCAGGTCGCTGAGGCTTGGATAAGTCAGGCTCATGTCCGGAGATATTCCTGCTGTGGCGAGGAATAATTTGTTGGCATGGAAACCTTTGAGTGAGTCGGCTGCCATCTTTCCGGTCAGTGAAAGGGTAGGCGCTTTGAACTCTCCTCCCGTCACGATGAGGGTGATACCGGGATTTTCGCCCAATATCAACGCTATGTTCAGTGCATTGGTGATGACAGTGAGCTCTTTGTATTGCGTAAGTAGTTTGGCTATTTCTGTAGTGGTGGAACCTGAATCGAGAATGATGCATTCGCCTTCGCGGATAAACGATACCGCTTTTCGGGCTATTTCTCTTTTTTCTTCAATATGGTTTTGGTTGAAGACCTTTCCGGTTTTTGCAAATGAGCCTACGTCTTTTAGGAAAGCTCCACCATGTTCTCTTTGGATATACCCTAATTTTTCAAGGGCTTCCAAGTCTTGTCTGATTGTAACATCCGTAACATTGAAAATCCTGCTTAATTCTTGAACTTTTGCATGTCCGTCTTCGCGGATTAGGTCCAAAATCTTGACTCTTCTTTGGTTTAGTGCCATATCTACTTTATGTATTGTTATATCTTGTTGTTCCTGCGATACTCTTGGATATCTTTGATAGCTATAATTTTCAGCTGGAACTTTTCTGCTATTTCAAGTAATTGAGGCAAACGAGCCATTGTTCCATCCTGGTTCAGTATCTCAATGAGGGCGCCACCGGGTGTCAATCCTGCCATTCTTGTCAGGTCTAGCAAGGCTTCTGTATGTCCGTCGCGTCCTAATACTCCATTCTCATGTCCGTAGAGAGGAAAAATATGTCCGGGACGTGCCAATTCCGATGGTTTTATATTGCCAGTAACCAAAGCGCGTATGGTAGCAGAACGGTCATAGGCAGAAACCCCCGTTGTACAGCCGTAGCCCTTCAGGTCGACAGACATGGTGAACGGAGTGCCCAAAAGAGAAGTGTTGTCTTCCGACATCGGGTATAGTTGAAGCTCTTCACAACGGGAACGAGGTAATGGTACACAAAGAAGTCCTCTTCCATGTGTAATCATGAAATTGACAATATCAGGGGTGATTTTTTCGCCGGATACGATAAAATCCCCTTCATTTTCTCTATTTTCATCGTCGACAACTATCACTATTTTTCCTTGCCGAACCGCTTTGATTCCTTCGTCTATAGTATTGAGCATTGTGCAATCATTTAATTTTTTCGCAAAGGTAGTCAAAAAAAGTCAAATGAAAGTTTGTTTTTACTGTTTTTCTTCTTTTTTATTCTAATAATTATCTTTTATTTTATCGATTGCTTTTGTTTTATATTTTATTTATTTGCTTTTCCCTTCTTATTAATCGTAAAATATGTTAATATAAGGTGAAAATCTTTCGTTTTCTTTCGATTTGTACTTTTCTTTTGTTTTATTTGCAAAGGAAACGAAAGTGTATAAGCTATGAAAACAAAAGAATTAATTCTTCAATCAGAAAGAAATCGAAAAAGATTAATTGAAATTATCTATAAAGCAAAAGCCGGACATATCGGTGGAGACTTGTCTTGCCTCAATGTTCTTACTGCTCTTTACTTTGATGTGATGAATGTAGATGCAGGTAACCCTAAGGATAATTTGCGGGATCGTTTCATTTTGAGTAAGGGACATTGTGTGGAGGCTTTGTATGTGACGCTGGAATCCAGAGGGTTCATGGCTAAAGGCATTTTGGACACATTGGGGCAATATGGTTCCATTCTTTCGGGGCACCCCACTATCGGAGTTCCGGGTATTGAAGTGAATACTGGAGCCTTGGGGCATGGCTTGTCTGTCGGGGTGGGTATAGCCATGGCTGCTAAAATGGATAAGAGGAATTATAAAACCTATGTGCTGATGGGAGACGGTGAGCAGGGTGAAGGTTCCATATACGAGGCTGCAATGGCTGCCCGGCAGTACAAGCTGGATAATCTGGTAGCTGTAATAGATCGTAATCATTTGCAGATTAGTGGAGATACGGAAGATGTGATGGGGATTGATGACATCCGTGACCGTTGGACGGCATTTGGTGGGAGGTAAAGGATATGAATGGTGACGATATGGAAGACATTATCCGGACTTTCCGTTCCATTGATTATGCAAATCACCATCCTCATTTGCTGGTGGCTCATACAACAAAAGGCAAGGGAGTGTCTTTTATGGAGGGAGTGGCCAAATGGCATCATGGGGTTCCGAACAACGAGCAGTATGAACTGGCTATTCGGGAAATTTCAGAAAGGATAAAAAATTTAGAATATAATTGATATGATAGCTTGCAGAAAAAGTTTCACCGACACTTTGTTGTCATTGGCCCGGATGGACAAAGATATCATTGCTGTGACAACGGATGCACGTGGTTCGGTGACGTTAAATGATTTTGCCAAAGAATTGCCACAGCAATTCGTGGAGTGTGGTATTGCGGAGCAGGATGCTGTGGGTATTTCAGCCGGGTTGGCTCATAGCGGAAAGAAAGTGTTTGTGTGTGGCCCGGCATGTTTTTATGTGGCTCGCAGTCTGGAACAGATAAAGGTTGACTTGGCTTATAGTCAGAACAACGTAAAGATATTGGGAGTAAGTGGAGGAGTAGCTTACGGAGCTTTGGGGGCTACCCATCATAGCTTGCATGATATTGCCGTGTTACGTACTTTCCCCGGTATGAATATTGTGTTGCCTTGTGATGCCCGACAGACAAAAAAACTGGTTGAGTTTTTGATTGACTATCCTGAACCGGTTTATGTTCGTGTAGGACGTGCAGCAGTTCCTGATGTCTATGAGAACGATGATTTTGATTTTGCCATAGGTAAGGCAAATAGGTTATTGGACGGGACCGACTTGACAATCATTGGAACCGGTGAAACCGTATACCATGCACATCAAGCGGCTTTGGAGTTGCGTAAATATGGTATTTCAGTCCGGGTACTGGATATGTCCTTTATTAAACCTTGTGATGAGGAGGCTGTTTTGAAAGCTGCTTCTGAAACCGGTCGTATTATCACGGTTGAGGAGCATAGTCAGTATGGAGGCCTCGGAGCGATGGTGACTGAAATCATTTCCGAAAATCCCGTACCCGTGAAAATTTTGGGGATTCCTGACGAGAATGTGGTGCATGGGAGTTCTTCCGAAATTTTTGCCCATTATGGGTTGGATGCACCTGGTATCGTGAAAACTGCCCTTGACTTCCTTAAGTAAGAAATAATCAGCCTTTAATAATACCTAAAATGAAAAACTTGATAATTGCAATAGACCAAAGCACCTCGGCCACCAAGGCTATGCTGTTCAATGAGAGGTGTGAAATGCTGAAGCGTGTCAATGTCACTCACGAGCAATATTATCCCCAAACTGGATGGGTGGAGCATGATGTTGAAGAAATTTATCGGAATGTGCTGAAAAGCATTGCTGAGTTGATTGAAGAGGAAACGGCAGACAATATGTATTCGTTGGCTATCACTAATCAACGCGAGACGGTGGTCGTATGGAATAAACATACGGGTAAACCGGTATACAATGCTGTGGTATGGCAATGTATGCGTGGTGCTGATATCTGTAATGACTTGAAAAATAGAGGATGCAGTGAGTTTGTACAAGCAAGAAGTGGCTTGTTGTTAGACCCCTATTTCTCGGCTAGTGGTGTGAAGTGGATACTTGACAATGTGGAGGGAGCCCGTTGGGCTGCTGATAATGGAGACTTATTGATGGGAACCATTGACACGTGGCTGATTTGGAAGTTAACCGATGGTAAACGCCATGTGACAGATTATACGAATGCTTCCAGGACCCTTTTATTGAATATTCATACAATGCAATGGGATAATGACTTGTTGGAATTGTTCACTATACCCAAAATCATGATGCCGGAATTGTTGCCTTGTGATGCTGTTTTTGGAAAACTACGGTAGGTGGGCTGTTCAAGAGCCCTATTGCCATTGCCGGTGTATTGGGCGATTCGCATGGGGCACTGACTGGGCAGATGTGTTTTGAAGAGGGATTAGGTAAGGTCACTTATGGTACCGGTTCATCAGTAATGGTGAATATTGGCGAAGAGGTTGCTACAGCTCCTCGGGGATTGGTCACTTCCATAGGTTTTGCCGCACTTGGAAAAGTGTTCTATGCTTTTGAGGGGAATATTCATTGTACTGGCGGTACTATCAAGTGGTTGGAACAGAGATTGCAGATGATCGGTTCGCCCGATGAAGCAGAAGAACTGGCTGTTACTGTGGAAGACAATGGAGGGGTGTATGTTGTACCGGCTTTTGCCGGACTGGGTGCTCCTTGGTGGCAAGGGGATATAAAGGCGGCCATTTTAGGGATGACTTTAGGTACCGGGAAGCCACATGTTCTTAGGGCGGCGCTTGAATCCATAGCTTATCAAGTTAATGATTTAGTCAAAGCGATGACCACTCAGGCAGGTATAAAACTGAAAGAAATCAGGGTTGACGGAGGACCTACAAAAATAAATTTTTAATGCAGTTCCAGGCTGACTGTTTACGTGTACCGATCAATTGTTCGGATGTTGAGGAGGCCTCGGCTTTGGGAGCTGTTGTGATGAATGGAATGGCCCGCAAGATATGGACGAGCTTTGAACAAGTGGCCGTATTACGCCGGAGCCGCTACCGAATAGAACCGCAGGGCAACTTACCACTGATGGAGAAATGGTGTGAAGGCTGGCTGAAAGCAGTAAATCAATTAATCGGATAAATATCTTCTAAGTATAATTTTAACACCAACTATTTACGATGAAAAACAAGGAAAGAATGTGCTTCGGTATAATTATCGGCACCCGTGCTTATTTTAATTCAGAATTGGCCAAAGATGTTCGCAAACAGCTGTTGAGAACACTTGCAGACGAAGGCTATGACTATGTAATTTTACCTGAAGATGCTACTCCTACTGGCAGTAGCAGTATTGAAACCCGTGAAGACGGATTGAAATGTGCCGAACTGTTCCGTCAAAATCGTGACCGTATTGACGGCATTATAGTATCTCTACCCAACTTTGGCTTTGAGATTGGAATAATCAATGCTATCAGTGTGGCTGATTTGAATGTTCCCATTTTGGTACAAGCCTGTGACGACGAGAATGACAAGGTGGACTTGGACAGCCGCCGTGATGCTTTCTGTGGTAAAATTTCTGTTTGCAATAATTTGTATCAATATGATATTCCTTTTACAGATACCACGCTGCATACCTATTCTATATACTCTGAACTATTGGCTAAGGATATTAATAAGTTCGCCGGTATCTGTCGTGTGGTCAATGGTTTGCGCCATGCACGTGTCGGTGCTATCGGTGCCCGTCCAGCCGGTTTTCAGACGGTACGTGCCAGTGAAAAACTGTTGCAGAAGAGTGGTATTACAGTCGTTCCAGTCGATCTTTCTGAAATACTCGGTGCTGCCCGTAAGATTGAGGATACAGATGTGGAACTGCTGAAGAAACTTGAAGAGATTAAGTGCTACGCAGTAGTTCCTAAAGAATACAATGACAAGCTAGTGCTTCAGGCAAAGTTTGGCGTGGCTGTAGAACGGTGGATTGAAGCCAATCAGATTGATGCTGTGGCTGTGCAGTGCTGGGACTCTTTGGAACAGAACTATGGTTGTGCAGCTTGTGTGACAATGAGTATGCTGGGTGAAAAACTACTACCTGCCGCTTGTGAGGTTGATATTGCCGGTGCTGTATCCATGTATGCTTTGACATTGGCAGCGCAAGGTCAATCGGCATTACTTGACTGGAACAATAATTTTGCGGAAGACCGGAATAAATGTGTGTGTACTCATTGCGGTAATTTCCCGAAATCGTTTGTCAGAAATGACTTAAAGCTTGGTACACTTGGCGTTCTGGGACGTACGCTAGGTAAGGTCAATACATTCGGTGCTGTATATGGCAAAGTGACTAAAGGTGATTTCACATTCTTCCGTATTTCCACTGATGATACTAAAGGCGTTATCAAGGCTTATTTGGGTACTGGTGAAATCACGGATGATCCGTATGGAATGGATGGATGTATAGCTGTTACCAAAGTGGATAACTTACAGATTTTGATGAAACATATTTGCAGGAATGGTTTTGAACATCATGTGGCTATGGTTCGTAATGATGTAAAGGATATTCTGAATGAGGCCATCGAGGGTTATTTGGGGTGGAATCTATATGTGCATGAATAAATAGGTAAACACACGGTAAACAACAGAAAATAAATTATGATACTTGTTGACAACTATATTGGAGCCATTCTGTGTTGTGTCTATTGTTGCCTCTGTTGGGGCTCTTGGGCGAATACGCAGAAGATGGTGACATCGAAAAGCTGGAGTTTTGAGCTTTTCTATTGGGATTTGACTTTCGGTTTATTTTTCACAGCTCTGTTAGGTGCCCTGACATTGGGTAGCTTGGGAGGTGAAGGCCGTACTTTCTTTGGGGATTTGGCAGTAATGGACTGGAATAGTATGAAGTATGCGCTCCTAGGCGGTATTGTATGGAATTTCGGTAATATCTTTCTGACAGCAGCCATTGCTGTAGCCGGGATGTCAATAGGTTTTCCCATTGGTGGAGGCTTAGCTTGGATAGGCGGTATAATTTTTAATTATCTACTGATATCTTTGGCCGGCGAAGTATACCCTGGAAACCAGACATTGCTTTGGATAGGAGTAGCTGTTATTGTGATAGCCATCTGCATTTGTGGCAAGGCTTATGGAAAAATGTCGGCAAGTCAGGCGTCTACTCCTAAAAAAGGTATCTTATTGGCTATTGTAGCGGGGTTGGCCATTATGTTCTTCTATGGCTTGGTTGTAAAATCACTAGATCCTCAGTATGTAACGGGTGGTACGGGAACACTGACTCCCTATACCGGTGTATTTGTTTTGCTGCCGGTGTCCTTATCACGACTCCTGTCTTTAATACGTTTGCTATGAGTCATCCGGCTCAGGGAAACAAGGTGACAATGAAGGATTATCTGAAAGGTGACACCCGTACACATCTGATTGGTATGTTGGGAGGTTTTATTTGGATGAGTGGTATGGTAGTCAGCTTTATGGGAGCTGGTTCTGCCAATCCGGCTATAGCCTATGCATTGAGCAATGCCGCACCGGTGGTAGCCATGATTTGGGGATTCTTTGTATGGAAGGAGTTCAAAGGCGCTCCAAAGGGGACTGTACCTATGATTGCAACCATGTTTGTGCTCTTTGTTGTGGGGCTGGTACTGATTACTCTTTCAAACTGATATTTTAAATTCATTGTTAACCCAAAATAATATTAAATGAAAACGATTGTAACACAAATTAGACAGAAAAGGTTAATGGCCTTAGTGCTGTTCCTTTTGGTAGGTATGACATCTGTTTTTGCACAGAAACAAGTAAATGTATCTGGCAGAATTACTGATGAGCTTAATGAACCGATGATTGGTGTAAGTGTATTGGAAAAAGGAACGACAAATGGTGTTATAACTGATTTGGATGGCAATTATGCCTTATCAGCGAGCGAGGGTTCCACTATTGTCTTTTCGTATATCGGGTATGTGACCCAGGAAAAGAAAGCCGTTGCAGGTACTATGAATATTATACTGAAGGAAGATAGCAAGACTTTGGATGAAGTGGTTGTTGTAGGATATGGTGTACAGAAGAAAAGTTCCGTAACAGGGGCGATTTCTTCCGTAAAAGCAGAAGATTTTGAAAATCGTACCATAACCAATGCTGAGCAGGCCCTGCAGGGTAAAACAGCCGGTGTGCAAATTATTTCTGCATCTGCGGCTCCTGGTTCGAATCCCGCCATTCGTATCCGTGGATATAGCAGTAATGCCAGTTCAGATCCTTTGTATGTAGTCGATGGCTTGCGTACGAAAGACATCAGTAACCTCGATCCGAATGATATTGAGAGTATGGAGGTGTTGAAGGATGCTGCTTCTGCTGCTATCTATGGTGCTCAGGCTGGTAATGGTGTTGTCTTGATTACCACCCGGAAGGCAAAAAAAGGAGTTCGTCGTATTTCTTATGATTTCCAGTTGTCCTCTCAGTCTTTAGGTCGTACTCCTGATATTCTGAATGCTCAGGAATATGTCAATTATATGACTGAAGGTAATCTTATTCCCAGAGAAACAATAGATAGGTATTGGGATGGAAAGACAAATACCGATTGGGTAGAAGAGACATTTGAATCATCCATGATGCAGCGTCACAATGTCAATTTTCAAGGTGCCAATGATAATGGCACATTATTCGCTTCACTCTCTTATTTAAGTAATAATGGTCCCATTGTTGGCAATAAGGATGTTTTTGACCGCATTACCGGTACTGTCAATGCAGATTATAAAGTAAAGGATTGGTTGAAGTTCACGACAAACAATTCATTTTCCCGTTATCATGTACAGTCTGTAAGCGAAGGCTCAGCAACCGGTTCTTTGATGCTGTCTGCCATTCAGCTTGACCCTCTTACTCCAGTTACCTATACACCGGATAAACTGCCTGACACTATGATTAATTATATGAACCAAGGGCATACCTTGCTTCAGAATGCCAATGGTGATTATTATTCTATTTCCCCTTATGGTGACTCCAATAATATCAATCCGTATATTATGCGTGACCGTGGTACAACGAAAAGAGATGGTTTTGTGTTCAGCGGTTCCACTTATCTGGATTTTACTCCGATTAAAGAACTTGTCATCACTTCACGTTTGGGATATCGCTATACTTATAGCAACTCCTATGGCTATACTATGCCTAACATTACCTGTTCTGATCTTTATCAAGATTATGTATCGGTAAATGCTACAAGCTCTAATACAACGTATTGGCAATGGGAAAACTTTGCTAACTACACTAAGACATTTGCAGATAAGCACAATGTAAACGTGATGCTTGGTATGTCTTATTCTTCCAATACCTCTTTTGGAGTGACAGGAGGAATCAATGGTAGCCGTTCTGGTGACAAGGTTGATTTAGGTATTACCAAGTTGGATCCCAACTATGCCTATTTTGCGTTCCAAACTGGTACTGCTACCCGTACGGTAAGTGGTGGAGAGAAAAGGAGATATGCAAAATCTTTCTTACTTTGGTCGGGCTTCTTATGACTATGCGGGTAAATATTTTGCTCAGTTCACTCTTCGTGCGGATGCTGCCGACTTGTCTATTCTTCCTTTGCAGAAACGTTGGGGCTATTTTCCGGCTGTATCTGTTGGCTGGGTGCTTTCCAATGAGAAGTTTATGGAGAATCTCAAGTCGATTTCTCATTTGAAATTACGTGCAAGTTGGGGACAGAATGGTAGTATTGCTGGTTTGGCAGACTATATGTATGATGCTACAATTCTGTCTGAAATCAATTATCCAATGTCCGGAGATGTATCTTATGAAACGGGTTCACTGCCCTCTGCAACAGGCAACTATGATTTGAAGTGGGAAACTTCCGAACAAATCGATTTAGGTATTGATCTTCGGATGCTGAACGACCGGTTGAGTTTCGGATTTGACTATTATGAGAAAAAACTAAGGATTTAATTGTAACCGGTATTACTCCTTCGCTGATTGTGGGTAACACGACTTCACCTATGAATGCAGGAAATGTCAAGAACAGCGGATTTGAGTTTGAACTTTCATGGCGTGATAATATTAAGGATTTCAACTATAGCATAAAAGGAAATATTGCTACTTTAAAGAATAAAGTTACTTATCTGCATGAAACTTTGGAACGCATTGAGAGTACGACAAGTGCAGGCATCGGTGTTATGAATTATTTTGAAGAAGGGCACCCCATTTGGTACATGCGTGGTTATGAGTGTACGGGCATTGACTCACAAACGGGTGACCCGATATTCAAGGATATGAATGACGATGGCATTATTGGAGATGCTGATCAAACGGAAATAGGTTCAGCCATTCCCGACTTTACTTATGGTATTACTTTGACTGCTGCATGGAAAGGTTTCGATTTGACGATATTTGGTTCCGGTTCTCATGGCAATGATGTGTTTGCCGGTTATAACCGTACTTCCCGTATGAAAGCGAATACCTTGAAGGAATTCTACGATGGGCGTTGGACAACTGCAGGAGACAATGCAAAATATGCCCGTTCCAATCCTAGTAATTATGATAAGTACTTGAAAAGCTCCAAGTTTGTATTCGACGGTTCTTACTTTAAAATCAAGCAGATACAGTTGGGTTATAATTTACCAAAGAATTTGTTGAAGCAGATTGGTTTGAGTAACCTTCGTTTGTATTGTTCTTTAGACGACTTCTTTACATTTACCAAGTATCCTGGATTTGATCCTGAATTTACAAGTACAGGTAGTGCAATGGGGTTGGATATGGGGTCTTATCCGTCCAGCAAGAAAGTCGTGTTCGGTCTTAATGTAGCATTTTAATCTTTAATTCAATACGAAATATGAAAGCAAAATATATTTTATCAAGTTTGTTGCTTGCCAGTTGCACTTTCTTTTCCTCTTGTGTGGACAATCTGGATATCTCGCAGCATGGAGTAAGCACTTTCGAAAGTTTCTATAAAACGGATGCTGATGCGGAAGAAGCCATTATAGCCTGCTATAGTAATTGGAAGGATACTTATGCACCTGCATTCTGGCTGAAGAATCTTCTTTCGGATGATTGCTATTCGGCAGGGGAGAGTTGGACGGCTGCTAGTGCGCAATTGCTGTCGACTTATACATTCGACTCTGATTTTTCTCATATTAAAACGTTGTATACGAATCTTTATAAGGTAATTTATGCCGCCAATATTGTTTTGCAGTATGTAGGGGATGATTCTGCAATTAAACTTCGTGCACGTGCAGAGGCAAAGGTTTTCCGCGCGATGTCCTACATCGAATTAATTAGTCTTTGGGGGACTCCGCCATTGGTGGATCATCCGTTAACGCCAAATGAATATTCCCAGGCCAATGGTGATACTGAGGCGCTATGGGCATTGGTGAACCAAGACCTTACTGAGGCTGTCAACAGTGGCGATCTGGAGGAAAAGACAAGTTTGGATGACTTTACCTATCGCATCACCAAACAATTTGCACAAGCTCTGTTAGGTAAGGCATATGTATTCCAGAAGAATTATGGTGCTGCCGCCGCTGCCTTGGATGAGGTGATTAATAGCGGAAAGTACGACCTTTACAATGATTATGAAAATATTCAGACTACTAAAGGAGAGGCAAATTGCGAAAGCTTATTTGAAAGTAACTATGTCTACGATGCCAATAATGCTACTGGTATTATGAGTAACATGATTTGGGTATATGTACATTGGCGCGGAGATATGCTTGCATTTAATGAGCCTACTCAAATCTATTCTCACGGAGGTTGGGGATTTTTTAATCCGACCAAGGAAAGCTATGATGCATTTGTTGAGATGGGAGATACGTATCGCTTGAATGCTTCCATAAAGACATACCAGCAGATGGAAAGCACCGGTATATCTTTGAGTGATGCCATTGCATATATGCCTGACAATGCCGGTTACTTTAGTTGGAAATACCGTGTTTATGAAGCCGATGTCATTAATTATTATTGGTTGCGTTGCCCTAACAATACTCGTGCTATGCGGTATGCTGAGGTCTTGTTACTTGCTGCTGAGGCGAGTCTCCAGTCTGGAAATGCAGGTAAAGCTGTCGACTATGTAAATAGAGTGCGTGACCGTGCCCAGTTGCCTGCATTGGGCAGCGTTTCTATGGATGATATCAAGAAGGAGAAGCGTCTGGAGCTTTGGATGGAAGGCTGCCGTTACCAGGATTTGATTCGGTGGGGTGATGCTGCTACGGTACTTGCCAAGAGAGGGCAGGAAAGACCGGCTCTTTACAAAGACGGCCGTGTAAGCTGGGATGAGCAGAAAATGCTTCTGCCGGCTTCAAGAGTGGTAAGCATGAACTGCTTCCGTTCCCTGCCACTGAAATGAATGTCAATAAGAATATGACCCAGAACCCGGGTTGGTAATTAATCAATAAAACTTAGTTTATGAATAAATTAAAATGCTTATTCCTATCAGGCCTTATGGCTGTGATGCCGGTTTGCATGAGCGGACAGCAGACGCCCGGTGAAAAATCGTCAAAACCGCGTGTCATCATTACTTGTGATCCGGAACTTGATGACCTGAACTCTTTGATACGTTTCTTACTTTTCAGTACGGATTTCCGCGTGGAAGGTTTGATTTATGCCAGCAGTCAGTTTCATTGGAAAGGTGACGGGCACGGTACTAAGTGGTATGTACCTGGACGGGAATATTCTCGTAATGGTATAGACTACGGGCCTATGAAAAGTTGGCGTTGGGATCCGGAAGAACGTTTCATTGACGATGCTGTGGAAGCTTATGAGGAGGTATATCCCAATCTGAGGGTACATGATCCTTCTTATCCGACTCCCGAATATCTGAAATCCAAAATACGCATCGGTAATATAGAGTTCGATGGTGATATTTCCAAGGATACTCCGGGATCGGAGCTGATTAAAGCCGTACTGCTTGATGATTGTACAGATCCGGTATTTATCAATGCTTGGGGAGGTGCCAGCACCATAGCTCGTGCTTTGAAGTCCATTCAGGATATTTATGAGCATACTGATGCCTGGAAAGGCATTCGGGAAAAGATAATAAAAAAAGTGGTTCTTTCCCTTTCGGGTGATCAGGATGATACGTATGCACGGTATATCCGACCTTTCTGGCGGAACTTAGACAAATGGAGATGGGCGGCATGACAGTCGGGCTGGCTTATAATGCCCAGTTGAGGGCTTCCAAAGAAAACCAGGTTTTCTATTCTCCGGAATGGATGCAGGAGAATATCCGTAGTAAAGGGCCTTTCGGTGAAATGTATCGTGTCTGGGGGGATGGAAAACAGATGGTGAAAGATGATAAGTTCGATTTCTTCGGCTTGTCGGGCTATACAGTTGATGAACTGAAGGAGCAAGGCTATGTAGTTTGGACTGGAGTTCAGCCGAAAGGGGCTTATCTGGCTGAGGGTGACACTTACTGTTTTCTGAATTTGATCGGTAATGGTCTGCGTGGTCACGAGAATCCTACTTATGGTGGCTGGTGCGGTGGAAGGACTCTTCTTCCCGATTCAGTGAAGAATCTTCCTCGTATGGAACAGATGAAGTATAGAGCTGAGCACTATCCTTTACCCGATTTTACGGCTCCGGTAATGAATGGATTGGCTGCCCGTTTTAAATGGTCAGTTACTCCAAGCTATACCGATGCAAATCATGAACCGGTGATAAAAGGTGCACTTGCCATGAATGCCAAACCGGGTGAAAAGCTGAAACTTAAATATACAGTAACCGATCCGGACAAGAATGTACTTGCCATTAAATGGTGGCAATATATGTCAGCCAGTACATATCGAGGTAAAGTGGCAGTGGATGATTCTACTTCTGCAAATACTACTTTTACTGTTCCGACTGATGCCAAACCGGGCGATACCATTCACTTGATTCTGGAGGCTACAGATGATGGTGAACCACAAATGAACCGTTATCACCGCCTAATTATTACAGTGATAGAATAAACTAGAATCAACAAACTTTAAATTGAAGAACTGAAATGAAAAAGATTATATTGGCCGCATTTATGGCAGCCTGTGGACTGCAAATGTCTGCCCAGCAGAATTTGTTTGTAGCGCAAGACCTCGAGTCTGCAATTGTGAACAAAGATAACACAGTGACTTTTAACTTTAAGGCTCCTGATGCCCAAAAGGTGCAGATTGCCGGTGACTTTGCCGAAAAGGCGGAGGGACAACACATTGGAGGTATGGTGGGAGCAGGTTTGATAGACATGACAAAGAATTCAGAAGGAATTTGGACCTATACTACCAAGCCGTTGGATTCAGAACTTTATAGCTATGAATTCATGGTAGATGGTGTGCCGACTATAGACCCTAACAATGTTTATGTCTATCGTGACTTTGCTACCACAAGCAATGTGTTTATTGTAGGGAATGGTAAGGCAGATTTATATAAGGTAAATAAAGTTCCTCATGGAACATTGGCCCATCGTTGGTATCACTCTGATGGTATGAAAATGGATCGCCGTATCAATATCTACACGCCGGCAGGTTATGAACAATCCGGTGATAGGAAGTATCCGGTACTCTATTTATTGCATGGTATGGGAGGGGATGAAGATGAGTGGACAACTTTTGGACGTGCTGCACAGATTCTCGATAATTTGATTGCACAAGGCAAGGCTGAACCGATGATTGTTGTGATGCCCAATGGGCATGCTGCCATGGAGGCTGCACCTGGTGAGAGTAGTCTGGGATACTATAAACCTTACCATATGAAGAATGGAACCATGGACGGTGCTTTTGAAGCCTATTTCCCTGAGATTATCACGTTTGTAGAAAGTAATTATCGTGTACAAGCGGACAAAGCTCATCGTGCTATTGCGGGGCTTTCAATGGGTGGTTTTCATTCTGCCAATATTTCTTTGAACTATCCTGATATGTTCGACTATGTAGGTTTATTCTCTGCGGCCCTTAATGTCCAGAGTGCAGGTCAGAAAAATAGTCCGGTTTATCAGGATATGGATAAAAAGTTAGCTGTTCAGTTTGATAAGGCTCCCAAACTTTACTGGTTGGGTATCGGTAAAGACGATTTTCTTTATAGAAACAATGCAGCTTATCGCGCTGATTTGGATAAAAAAGGATATAAATATGAGTTTATGGAAACTCCTGGTGGACATGTATGGACCTGCTGGCGTATTTATCTCTCTGTATTTGCTCCCAAGTTGTTTAAATAAATCTGACTAGGCTATGAAAAACAACTGTTTTATTTGCTGTTGGCTGCAGGCGTGTTGAGCGCTTGTGGCCCTGCGGCTCCTCAATTGGGTAAAGATTCTGTTGAGGATGTTATTGGTGCCATGACTTTGGAAGAAAAGGCACATTTGGTTATCGGTACCGGAATGGTGGGTACTTCGGGTGACAGTACGGTGATTGGCACTACAAAGAAGTTGGTTCCCGGTGCAGCAGGTACTACTTATCCGATACCCCGTTTGGGAATTCCTGCCATTGTGTTGGCTGATGGACCTGCTGGTTTACGTATAGATCCTATCCGCGAAGGGGATTCTGCTACTTATTATTGTACACATTTTCCTATCGGTACGTTACTTGCTTCTACTTGGAATCAGGATTTGGTAGAGGAAGTTGGAAAATCAATTGGTAATGAAGTGTTGGAATATGGTGCGGATGTTTTACTGGCTCCTGCTTTGAATATCCATCGGAATCCTTTGTGCGGGCGTAATTTTGAATATTATTCCGAAGACCCGTTGGTGTCTGGCAAGATAGCTGCTGCATATGTTAGAGGGATACAGAGCAACGGAGTGGGAACTTCCATCAAACATTTTGCTGTTAACAACCAGGAAACCAATCGGAATGCTAATGATGCTCGTATCACTCCTCGTGCCTTACGGGAAATCTATTTGAAGGGGTTCGAAATTGCAGTGAAGGAATCGGCACCATGGACAGTAATGTCCTCTTACAATCATATTAATGGCACCTATGCTTCTGAGAATACAGACTTGCTGTCCACTTTATTGCGTGATGAGTGGAATTTCGAGGGTATGGTGGTAACTGACTGGTTTGGAGGGAAGGATGCCGTGGCTCAGATGATAGCAGGTAATGATATGCTCCAACCGGGAAGGGCTAACCAGTATGATATGATTATCGAAGGGGTGAAATCCGGAAAATTGGATGAATCCATACTGAATCGTAATGTGAAGCGTGTTCTTGAACTTATTCTCCAAACTCCTCATTTTAAAGAATACAAATATTCCAATAAACCTGATTTGAAGGCGCACGCAGCAGTTACCCGCCAGTCAGCGACTGAAGGAATGGTTTTGTTGAAGAATAATAACGAAACCTTGCCATTTGAAAGGAAGGTCAGAAATATAGCTCTTTTCGGGTGTACTTCCTATGATTTCATAGCAGGAGGTACCGGCTCAGGTAATGTGAATCGTGCCTATACAGTCTCATTATTGGATGGTTTGAAGAATGCTGGATACCAGATAGATGAAGCATTGAAGGCCGATTATGAACAGTATATTGAGGCCGAGAATAAGAAAAATACTCCTGACTCGTCTCAGCCTTTCTCCAGATTTATGCCGGTACCTCGCCCGACAGAACTTATCCCTACTACAAAGGTGTTGTCAGAACAAGTTGCTAAAGCGGATGTTGCATTGGTTACGCTGGGACGTACTTCCGGTGAATTTGTAGACCGTAATGTCAGTGATTTTGAACTGAGTGAGGAAGAATTGCAACTGCTGAAGTCCGTCAGCCAAGCTTTCCATGCTGCTGGGAAGAAAGTGGTGGTGGTATTGAATATCGGAGGTGTAATCGAAACAGCTTCTTGGAAAAAACTACCGGATGCTATTTTGCTGGCTTGGCAGGCAGGACAGGAGGGTGGAAATAGTGTGACGGATGTGTTGAGCGGTAAGGTATCTCCATCGGGTAAGTTGACAATGACTTTCCCGAACAAGTTGATGGACGTTGCTTCTTCGACCAATTTTCCTATGGATGCTAGGGCTAATACAGATGTGAGGAATAAGGAGGACAAAAGCTCTTCAGTGAAGAATGTAGACTATACGGATTATGAAGAAGATATTTTTGTCGGTTATCGCTATTTCGATAGTTTCGGAAAGCAAGTGTCTTATCCTTTCGGCTATGGTCTTTCGTATACAACATTCGAGTATGTCAATCCGTCTGTCAAAGTTGATAATGGTATATATTCTGTTTCTATTGATGTGAAGAATGTTGGTAAGTTTGCAGGGAAAGAGGTTGTTCAGCTTTATGTCTCCGCTCCCAATAGGTTTCAGATGAACAAACCGGAAAAAGAACTTAAAGCTTTTACCAAAACTAAGGAATTGAGGCCAGGTGAGACTGTTACTGCCACTTTGAAACTGAACACTACGGATTTGGCTTCTTATGATGAAGCTTCTTCTTCATGGGTAGTGGATGCTGGAAATTATAAGTTTTTGATTGGAACCTCTTCCAAGGATATTAAGGCTGTACTTGATGTTGATGTGGTATCAGTTGTGGAAAAACAATGACATATTGAAACCACAAGAGACTGTTAATACGATAAAACGCTGAAGGTGAGTATAATATTATTCTTGGTTGTGATTAGGTTGATTTGTAGTGCTTAGGTAAATTAATTGTAATTGGGTAAAAATTGGGAAAGAAGCTGCCTCGGAGTTATGAGGTAGCTTCTTCTTTTATTTGGTAATAAGATAAATTAATACCCTCCGTGTCCTACTTACGATATAAATCCCTATCTTTGTGGCGCTTTTTAGCTGAAAATAAGATTCAAATTAATTTAGATACAACAG
>ENA-OQJB01000032-OQJB01000032.1-human-gut-metagenome-genome-assembly--contig:-NODE-32-length-74266-cov-13.052590_pt1 | contig 74266 bp, 56 predicted proteins | sample MGYA00242599_ERZ504765 | MGnify/ENA primary metagenome ERZ504765 (study PRJEB26092, sample SAMD00036354) | human gut metagenome | host: Homo sapiens | study: EMG produced TPA metagenomics assembly of...
AAACTAGTACGGGCAGGACGGGCCGGTGTTCATTTCTCGCCACACGCTGAAATGGACTAAAACCTGCCGCTCATCTGGAGACTTTCCACACGCTCACACGGCCCACTTTCTATTGAACAGACACACCCGCCCCACAGCAGCCGGCCGGTGTCGTCCACCCTGCGTGTGCCCACGCCCGCGAGGTACATCTCCATCAGCGCCTCCTCGACGCTGGATTCGCGCCTCCGGCAACGCTCGATCACCGCCGACCCGAACAGGGCGCCCTTCAATTCAGGCACCTTGAGACTCAACTTGCCGGCCTTGGCGGCCAGCGTGCGCCCGTAGTGGCCGGCGCGGAACGCCTTCCGGCCGGTCCTGCGCTCGTATCCGGCGGCGTTGGCGATCTCGTCGGCCTCGGCGTCGAGCATGGCGTTGATGGTCCGCTCGACCTTCTCGCGCGCCATGGCGTCGAGCTTGGACTCGAACATTGCCGGTGTTGCAGAATCGCCGTTTTGCTGATCCGCAGTTGTGTGACTGACCTCTGAATAACTTTACTAGCGCTGTTGATAAGGGTTCTATGATGGGAATCATGACCACTACTGTTGATAGCTCTGATTCAATGCCGGAACGTCTGCAAGAGGGGAGCGCGGCGCCCGATTTCACTCTGCCGGCGGTTATACCTGGGTTTACAGAGAGCGGATCAATCAACCTGTCTGACGTGCTCGATGCCGGCCGCAGGGTTGTACTGTACTTCTACCCGGCCGCGATGACGCCCGGATGCACCACTGAGGCCTGCGATTTTCGAGATAATCTTGCTCGGCTGGAATCGCAGAATGTTGTGGTGCTAGGTGTGTCCAAGGATTCGCTCGATAAGCTGCGCAAGTTTGCCGAGCGTGATCATCTCACGTTCCCGCTGCTGTCTGATCCCGACCTGACCGTGCACAAGCTGTACGGCGCATACGGCGAAAAGAAGCTCTACGGCAAGGTGCACGTAGGTGTGATCCGTTCGACGCTCGTCATCAATTCCGATGGCTCCGTGGCGATTGCGCGCTACAACGTGCGTGCCAAAGGACATGTCGATTCGCTGTTAAAGGCACTGGAAAAAGTTGGAGAAGCTGGAGAAGTAGTGCGTTCTCGTTGTTCGGACACAGTGGTTCGTGCATAGCAGTTCCGTGCGGTATGTGCCGTATGAACCACCGGTTGACTTCTCGGACTCACCGGTAAATAGTGAGACCATGGGCGCGCAGTACGTCTATGGCTAGCATGTAATTGAGCGATGTTGCGGTGGGATTGAGCATCAGTTCGCGGATGGCGGCGGATGCTGAGGACTCGCTTGTCTTCGAGGATTCTGCGGCCGGGAAGAGAGCGTCGGCGATTAGGGAGATGATACGGGAACGTGCATCGCCGGCATCGGCATTGTTGCTGCTGTTGCCAGCGTCGGTAGTGGCGGAGTTGCCAATAGTAGCGGAGCTGTTTTGTAGAGTCGTATCCAACGCTGTGACAAGCGGCTCCAGGTTGTTCTTTGTCGCCTCGGCAATGTCATCGAGCTGATCGAATAAGGCGAACAGCCATGCACGACTTTGCTCCTCATCGTTGCCGGTCGCAAGCCTTTCATTGGTGACGCGCACGAGTTCGTCAATCGGTACTGCTGGCGTCTTTGCCGGATCGCGATGCTCACGGTTGTCTTCGATATCGCCCATAAGATGCTGGATTTCGCACTCGTCCTGCAATACGGTGGTTTCGGCAAATGCGGTGGCGATGGCGTCCGCGTCGATGAACTTGCCACCTTCGGACTGGAAGCGCACGCGCTTGGGCTCACTGTAATAATGCGACATGCCGAATGTGATGTACTGAGGCATCTCATCCTGCAATTGCTTGACCGCTTCGGCCACCTTGCGCATATCTGCCAGATGTTGGTGCAGCACGATGAAAGCGAGCACTGCTTTGGTGTCGGTAAGAGTGAGCGGCTGACCGATGCTGGCTCCATGATGGTGCTCATGATGCGCAAACATGTTCTTCAGCGAATCAAACAATCCCATAATGTCCTCCTTCGAACTGGGGCACAATCGGCTACATCTGCCGCTTACTGTAGTCCTGAATATGTGGGAATGGTCCATGGAACGCCGAAAGCGAATATTGACGAATGCGTGTGCTGAGTTCTTTTGACTTAGATGATTGGAGGAATAACTGAGGAAATGAATAACCTCCCAGCGATTTTAAAAAGCACTTTTGCATGATTAGCGAGGCAAATCCTCTGGTGAATGGAGATTTTGGCTCACTGATGGGCGGTCAGTGAAGTGTTCTTACGGTTGAGTTGAGCTTTTGCTTCGCTGAGCAGTCTCAGTGGGGCAAATCTTCGGATGGGCCAAGGTATTGCTTTGCTGAGAGGCCGCTAAGCGGGGCTTTTCCTCTACTGGCTCTCTGGGTTGCGCCACTGGTGATGATTCAGCGGGGTGTTCCCTCAGGTTTGTCGAGGTTTCGCTTCGCTGAACAGATCTAGGCGGAACATTCCCTCTAGTCCGTCGAGGTTTTGCCCTGTTGAAGTAGTCCTGAGCGGAGCAAACCATCGATTAGGAAGAGGTTTTGATTCGCTGGTGAGTTCTGAGCGGGTCATTTCTTCGGGCTGATTGAGGTTTAGCTCCTGCTGAGCAGAGCTGGGCGAGGCGAATCTGTGGGCGAGTCGAGAATGTGCTTCGCTGGGCTGCACCTCATCGAAGCGTTTCTTCGAATTGGTCGAGAAAACGCTTTTGGATTCGCTGATTGTCAATGAATGACGAGTCAACACCACAGATATGCGCGGACGTGGGCTTATCGATGATGTGCTTGGGACGGAACTGTTGGCATAAGGCGCTCGCAGTGAGCGAACATTCCTAGTGTTGGGCCGTTACGCTTCGGCTGAGTTGGGAGGCGGCCTTCCAGAAGTAGATGGCCGAGGCGATGGACGTGGCCAGGCCGACGATGAGTAGGAATATGCCCACCACTTTGTTGCCGGGGAAGTTGGCGGGTGACAGGGAAATATCTGTCGGATATATCACCACCATGAGGGTGAGCGTGCCGTTCAGTCCGATTGAGCAGGCTACGGTGAGGGCCGAGCAGAGACGTACGAGTCCCAGCATGGATTTGTATACGGCGAGTGATGCCGCGCGGCCGGTCTGTTCCTTCATGATGCCGTGGGATTCGAGGGTAGCTGTAGTAGTTGTGTTCCGAGGTGTTAGCCAACGTGTCCTTGCGCGCATACACGTTGATGAGCGACGTGCCAGTAATGAAGAGAACAACAAACTTGAATAAAGCTCCGAAAATCCCGCTATAGGGGTCGAAGAGGTCGCAGACAAGGCTCAGCGTTCCAGGAGCATACGCGATGAAAATGGTCAATGCGCTACTCAACGGTGACGCCTCCCATGTTGTTTATTCTTGCCAGTCAGGTAGGGCAAGAATATGCTCAGTGATTCTCCCTGTTCGCGTATTACGGCTTCATATAGATACGGCGCATGACGAATTCGACTATGCGATCCGGTAGGAAACGCTTGAGTTGCATCAGGGCCTTGTAGCTGCCGCCGACGGCGATGCGCACTGGAGGATTGCGTTTGCCGAGCGTCGCGACGATGACTCGGGCCACGCTTTCCGGACCGTCACCGGTCTGCTCGTCATGAGCCATTTGCCCGACCGAACGTTGGCATTCGTCGTAGTACGGTGAATTGGCTGGTTCGGCGAGGATACGCGAGTCGGTGAATCCAGTGGATAGGTCACCCGGTTCGATGATTGTGGCGGTGATGCCATGACGGCGCCCCTCCAACCGCAGCGCCTCCACATACATTTCCAGCGCCGCCTTTGTGGAAGAGTAGTGCGATTGGAACGGCAAACCCAGCCGTCCTCCAATCGAGCCGACAACGATGACTCGTCCCCGCTTACGGTTGCGTGCCGCGGTACGGCGCAGCAACGGCAGTGCGATTTCGTTGACCTGCAACACGCCAAAATAATTCACATCGAACTGCTTGCGAGCGAGCGTCATTGGTGTGCATTCCGCAGAACCAGCGATGCCGAATCCCGCACAATGGACGATGGCATCCAATCGGGGGAGAGCGCTGAGAATGCGCGTGATGTCAGCCGGCTTGGTGACGTCCATCTCGTAGGTAAACAGTTCGCCGCGGCCAATATGCTGAGTCTCGGGAATGCTCTCCTCTGTATCGAGTCCCACCGAAACTACATGCCAGTCCCGCACAGCGAGCACTCGCGCCGTCGCCTGGCCGATACCACTCGTACCTCCGGTGACCAATGCCACCAGCCGTCCATCATCCTTGATTGGTTCCATGTGTACTATTATCGCGCGGTGGCGATGACGGAATCACGGCGTAGTGATGACAGCAGATTTTGATAATGATGAAATCCTTAGTGCAGGCGAAAGCCGCGCATGGAGCTAATGCAGTATTCCTTCCTGGGATGAAGCACATATTTGCTATGTCGTTCAGTCCTGACCATTGTAGTAGATGGACTTTAAGCTTACGCGTGGTTTGGGTCCGTGGTCGGTGACACCCCCGCTGATCCGTTGGGTTCCGCTGAAAGAGTTGGAGCTGATGACGGTGACTGTGGGGGTGTGCTGTTTTTCAGGTAATCGACACCGTACTTGAGGGAATCGTAGATTCTGATGTCCTTGCGTAGGTCGTAGTCGAGCTGTTCTCCCGACTCGATTTTGGCTTTGGCCACGGTCTTCAAGAGGCTTTCAAGCCCAGTGAGATCGATTTCAGATTGGTGTAGCAGAACAAGGTGTTTGTAAGCGTCATTGGGGAATACGCTGATGAGGCCGGCAATACTTTTGTCCTGTAACTTTACTCGTCTGGTCTCGCGAATCCTTCGATCTGTGTTGTTGAGATATGCCTCCATTGTAGTTTTATCGGCGAGCTCCTTTTGAGTTCGCTGACCCAGCGGTCCGTCATAACGTTGCAAATAGTAGTACATGGGAGCGCCGCCCTGCTTCAACATCGCATCCAAGCATTCTCCGATAACCAGTTCCGGTGAGAATTGCTTGTTTTTGAAGAGTGCATCTTCATGAAGTTCAGACAATGTTACTTTGCGGCCGTAGTCCATCACTCCGACGCCAACAATCACATTTTTATTGGGCGGGAGTTCGTCCATATGCGAAAGTTTCACGGCGACTACGCTCTCTGCACCTGTTCCGGTATAAGAAGCTTTGTACAGCTGCCTCAGAATTTGGTTCAGTACTTTCGGCGCATAGCGTTGATTGGTTTGGGCTATGGCTTCATAAATCGGGGCAAAATTTGGCGTGCTGATAGCCGTCATCTCCACGGTTTGGCCGTTGTCTACTTCATAGCTTGCGGCCTTAATGGCGCAGGATTCTGAATACTGTACGAAGATGAAACGTTTAGCGATTTCTCGTGCACGAGCTTCTCCAGCGCAAGATGCAATTGAAGAAATGATTTCCCGTATATCCTGATCATTCAGCGAATATCCGAGGAAAATGATTGGGTATTCACCGAAAATGGTGAGGATCTTCGAGGTCAGGTAATCCTGATGATTTCGGAGTCGCTGGTAATCTCGTTCATTGATAACCATGGAGCTGGGATCCTCTGCGGATCCATGAATCTTGTAGATTTCACCAATGCCCATCAGTGGGGAAAACAGCAAATCCTCTTGTCGGACATATACGTCGTATTTCGGGAACACCGATTCCATAAGTCCGTCATAATTAGTAGTGATTACACCGGCGACATGACGGGTCGCTTTACGTAATATATCCAACTCTTCGGTCATCAATGTTGGTCGAAACGAAGACAGATGCTCGACGACGTACACTTTCATCGGGGAGATTCCGGCTTCAAACTCAGCGCGATGCGTTTCGACCCAATCCGTGAATTTGGGTTGATTGATGGCATCAAGGAAATCTCTTTCCATCAACGAGGCGATGCGAGGGTAGACCGTGTTCTTTTTCCCGTCTCCTTCTGATTCGGCCATCAGTTTGTATTGGAAGTATGGTTTCATTGGGCTTCCGGCATTCTCACATACTCATTTGAGCAAGCCATCCCAGTCTTCGGTACCCATGTAGCGGCTGAAATGCCTGATCCTACGAACAGGAAGGGTACGCGGTTGGCCTCGGTTAATAGGTGCAGTATTGTTTCTCGCACCTGTGTGTTGAAATCTGTGTCCACCATGGATGTCCCCTCTCCATTGTCGGTGCATGTTGGTTCAACACTTTACCGTATGAATGGAATGCTCGGCTCAATCTTTCGAAGGTCGCCATGAGGAGTTCGCATAATTTTGCTGAAAGAAGAATCGCGTTATTCGACAAATCTTGTATGCAGAAGGGCTATTTGCCATTAGCGCAATATCATCCGCAAGATTGTTTATCTCGAAGTCCTATGCCAAGTGTCTGTCATCTGGTAGTTCACATCTATCAGTTCCTGGCGCTGGGGAATCCCCTTTATTACAGTTTTGATTGCTTTTTCGAGATCATCTTCTTTTTTACCCTATCTGGGGTAGACTGAAATATTCTTGTGCCTGAGCGAAGGGAGGATTACATGGCGGGCTCATACGGTGCGGAGTCGACACGAGGGGAGCGGTACAGGCTTTCCTTCACTGTCGGCGGGCTTCTTGCTTTGCAGGGTCGCGCGCTTGCCGAAATGTATCTGGACCATGTGGGTTGCAGTAACGCTGGGTGTTCTTCCCAAGCCGAGGTGGGCGAATCCATTGCCACGATTCGCCAGCAGGCCATCGAGGAAAACGTTCTCGCGATTCGCACAGATTCCGCGAACAGGCGCGTTGTGGCGGAAACTACTAGGCGGCTCAGTGCGCTCACGGTTGGAGAGCTTGCATATTTGGCAGGCCCGGATTCCTCCACATCCGACCGCGAGGCACTTATGTGGATCGCGATGTGCCGTTATTACGCAATCGTCGGGGAATTCGCCGGTGAAGTACTTAAAAAGCATTATCTTACCGGCAATACGCATCTGGACTTTGAGGATTATGATCGGTTCATTGCGGACAAAGCTACATGGCATCCTGAGCTGGAAACCATAAGCGAGGGAACGGCGAAGAAACTCCGGTCCAATCTGTTCAAGGCCATGAGGGAGGCACATCTGTTCGATAAAAATTCCGACATGGTGTTGTCTTTCCTTCCCAGTCCCTCTTTGGCGGATATTCTTAGAAAGAGGGCGGATTCGTTCGGGTATCTTCCGATGCGCGAATCGTCATTATGAGCAGAACGGAGGATAGCATGGCTGATTCCATCGCCAATATTGGATTTGTGGATGAGCGTCGTGACATTGATGCTGATTTCGCTCATTTATATGAGATCATGGAGTCCCGTTCATTCCGGACCAACAGCGGGCTGGCGGGAGAACAGCCGTATTACATCTATGACTATCCGCCCATGCAGGAGCTTGAAGTCGCCGAGCATATCAAGCAGTTGGCGAATCGTCTGCAGACGATGACGCCGAAAGATGATGGCGATTACGCTCCGCAAGTGCTTACGTTGGATTTGTACGACATTGCTTTGGAGATTCTTGAGAAGCGTGGCATTTTGGATCGCATATTCAAAAGGGAGGAAAAACGCCACAAAAAGGTTTCATCGGATGTTCACACGGATAACTTCTTGAGATTGCTCGACAATATACTGGGTGCCGATGCGAATCATCTGCCCGATACCATTCGTGATCATTACGAGCAGGCCAAGAGCGAAGGCGGGGCCGATATCGTGTTCATTACGGGAATCGGCAAGGTTTACCCGTATATTCGTGCGCATACACTGCTCAACGCGTTGCAAGGACGTATCGATGATCGCCCGCTGGTACTGTTTTATCCGGGTACGTTCACAAGAAGCGCTACTTCAGGATCGGTCATGTCGCTGTTCAACTGTTTGCCGGGAGACAATTACTATCGTGCGCAAAATCTGCGTGAGATGAGCGTGCAGCTGGAAGCATAGCGGTTTAAAGGAATGTCCTGTCAGCTGCAACATGACACGAGGCAGGATTTGCAAGTATTCGTTCAAAGAAGAAGGGAACATAAATGAACGGGGAAAGCGGCATCAGCTTCAAGGAGCTGTTCAATAAAGACATTGACCGCAACATCAATGGTGTGATCAAGGCCAATGATGAGAAAAATCTTAACGATGAGGTCAACGAGTATGTGCTGACGGAGGAGATTTGCCGCAATCTGGCCAAATTCCTTGACGCATACAACGACCCGTCGAACCACGAACAGAACGGTGCATGGATTTCCGGTTTCTTCGGTTCCGGTAAATCGCACCTGTTGAAGATGCTGTCGCATATTCTGGGCGAGGTCCCGGCTGAACTCGTTGACAAGGGCAATAAGCCGACCATGAGTCGCGAACAGATTGTTCATGCCTTCATGGGCAAGGCCGAAGCACAGGATGACCAGATGCTTGCAGGTCAGCTTGAAAAGGCTTTGACGATACCAGCCACGTCGATTCTGTTTAACATCGATCAGAAGGCGGATAAATCCAATGCCTCCGACATGCTGCTGTACGCTTTTGTTCGCGTATTCGATGAGGCGCGTGGTTTCTACGGCAAGAATCCATACGTTGCGAAATTCGAACGCGATTTGGCGAGCAATGGTTATTTCGAGGATTTCAAACAAGAGTTCGAACAGGTGGCTGGCAAACCATGGAGCGAAGGCCGTGGTGAGGCCGTGCTATGGGATGATGAGATCTGCGAAGCCTATGCCGCGGTGACAGGCAAACCGGAGCAAGACAGTATCATCCAACGGTACGAGGATACGTACACGATGACGGTCGGCGACTTCGCAGACGACGTGAACGTGTGGCTGTCCCGTCAGGAACCGCACCGCCGCATCCTGTTCCTCGTGGATGAGGTAGGCCAGTTCATCGGTGAGAACAGAGAACTCATGCTGTCACTGCAATCCATCGCCGAGGATCTTGCCGTCAAGACCAACGGGCGTGCGTGGGTAGTGGTCACCTCTCAGGAAGACATGGATACCATTGTTGGCGATCGGACCAAGCAGCAAAGCTATGACTTTTCGAAGATCCAGGGCAGATTCTCCATCAAGCTGAAGCTTAACAGTGCTGACGTGGTGGAGGTCATTCAGAAGCGCTTGCTGACCAAGAAACCGGAATATGAGTCGGTGATGAACGAGCTGTGGGATGAGCAGAACGCGAACCTGCGCACCATGTTCGAATTCACTCGTGAGACTTCGAAATTCAGTAATAGCAAGGCATACAGCAAGGACGATTTCATCGCATCGTACCCGTTCGTGAACTATGAGTTCGAGCTGTTCCAGAACGTGCTGCGGGAAATGAGCCGGTACAACATGTTCTCCGGGCGTCACGCATCCGTGGGTGAACGGTCCATGCTTTCCACCATCAGTAGCACGCTGCGGTCCAGCCAGAATGAGACGGTTGGGGCCCTGATGCCGTTCGACAAACTGTACGACGGCATCGCCGACGCCATCCAATCAACCTCGAACTTCCGTATCAACCAAGCTGAAAAGAGACTTGGCTCCGATATAAAGGAACTGGGCGTGCGCCTGCTGAAGGTGTTGCTGCTGGTCAAGCATGTCGACGGATTCCCCACCACACCGCATAACCTGCGCATTCTGCTGACCGACCAGTTTGACATGGACGTGATGGAACTGGAACGGAACATCAAGTATGTTCTGGGAGAGTTGGAAAAAGACACGTATGTGCAGCGTGTGGGAGATACCTACAATTACCTGACCAACGAAGAGCAGGATATCGAGCAGGAGATCAAGAACACGGACATCGACTCCACCAAGGAGATCGACGAGCTGAAGAAGATCCTGGTCAGTGACGTGCTTGGCAAGATGACAGTGGCATATGGTGAGCAGCGTGCCCAGTTCCGCTATGGTTTGCGCATCGATGGGGTGCAACAGTCCGCGCAGCAGCCCATCTGGTTGAACGTGGTCACTTCGACCAATGCGCAGGACCGTGCCGATGCCATTCGCATGGGCATGGGTATGCGCGACACCATCACTTTGCTGTTGGATATGTCCGACAGAACACTGTTCGATGATCTGCGCATGTACGTGAAAACCTGCACATACCTCATGCGCACCGACAAGAACAGCCAGTCAGAAGTGCGCCAGCAGATTATCTCCCGCAAGAGCGTCGCCAATGAAAGGCTTTATACGGAGCTGCGTACCCGCATCGTCAAAGCCGCGGCCAATGGCGAGTTCGACTATAACGGCGGAAAAGTGGAAGTGAAATCCACCGAGGTGCAGGCGCGTATGGCGGAAGGGCTTGGAACGCTCATCGGCCGGTACTATACGAACTTTTCCCTACTTGGTGGGCAACGATACGAGGAAACGGATCTCGCTCGCATCATCATGAACGCTTCGCAGCACCAGCCTGGCATGCTTGACGGCATGAACGCAGTGCAGGACAAACTCGACGTTCCCGCCGATGATGTGTTCGCCGCGGTCAGTCGTGACAAAGGCAAAGGCATGGTCGCCACCGTCAAGAGCCTTCTTGATGCCTACGGCAGCGTTCCCTATGGTTGGCCGTATGCCGCCACGCTCGCATGCATCGGCCACTTGTATGGTTCCGACAGAATCACGCTGACATTGGATGGCAAGCCGGTGCAGCGCAGCGAGGCCGCCCGTTTGCTTAGAGAAACGAAGAAGCAGGATTCCATCCGAGTGGATCTGCCACGCGTATTCGACACGAGAAAAGTTTCACAGCTGCGTGACTTCGCCAGGGATTTCCTTGGGCTCACCGCCGCGGACTTGCCATCGAACGCGATTGATCTGGCGGAGGCCGTTACCACGCGACTTAAGCGGGAAGCGGAGAGTCTGACCCAGCTGCGCGTGCGCAATGCCCGATTCGGCTTTGTGCAGCAGCTCGACAAGGCCATTGAGAAAATCAACTATGCCTCCGGAATGGGTGAGGACTGGCTGCTTGGCGATTTCACCGCACAAGAAACCGAAAATGGTTCCGAGGAACTGCTCGAGTTTAAAGAAGACGTAATCGACCCGATTGCCGCTTTCCTCAACGGCTCCCAATCCAGGATTCTTGCAGACGGATTGGAATGGCTGAAAAACAACAAGCCGAACATCGACTATGTATCTGGCACTACGGCAAGCCTGTACCAATCCGCGGAACAGCTGGCAAACGACCCTAACATCTTCCGCAAAACCAATAAATTCAAGACTGCCATTGACGATCTGCGTGAGGCAACAGACGCAACCATCCAAACCGAACGCGCCAACGCGCTTAAGGACGTGGAAGATATTCGCGCCAGAATCCACGATTCCACCGAATATCAGCACGCAACACAAGCCGCGCAAACCAAGGTCGAGACAGAACTGGACCAAGTGGCGGAATGCATGCAGCACATACCGTTCATCTACAAAATGCGCGAAAGCGTACACGAACTGAGCGAACGCACTTACCCGCAACTCATCAACGCACTAGCAGCCTCCGCGCCGAGGCCGAAGACCGCGCTCGCAGGAGAGGCGCAGGCTGCTACAGCTACTACGCCGATGGATGCGAACATTCCTGAATCGCAACAAAAGGAAGCCCCGCGCGTGGCCGTGTCGTTCGCTACCATCAGCAGGCCTCACACCAAGGATGCTTTGGAAACCAAGGATGATGTGGATGACTTCCTTGATGCCTACCGCCGTGAGCTTATCGCCGCCATTGAGAATGGAAAGAAGATCTTGCTATGAACACGTCGAAACTGCAAGCTTTCGCAACGGATGCGCGCCGCCAGCTTATGAATGCGGTGCAGGTCCGGCTTGACGCCGCATTAGTGCCGAATTCCGACGCCCAGGTTGACGACCCGCGTGCATTCGATTTTCTGCAGCGTGAGATTGGGCAGGCCGGTGGCGGCGTAGAGGGCCGCAGACATGTGGTGGAACGTTATGCGTACCGGTGGTTCAACCGCATCATCGCGTTCCGTTACATGGATGTGCACGGGTTCACCGGCACGCCGGTGGTCTCTCCAGCTGGCCTGACCAGCACGAATGGTCTGCCGGAAGTGCTTGCAGCCGCGAAACGAGGCGAGTATGACAGCAGGGTGTTCTCGTTGCGGGTGAATGATAAGGCCAAAGAGCGCATCGAAGGATTGCTGAGTGGTTCCATCATGACAGATGATCCGCAGGGCCTGGCTTATGGTCTGCTGCTGCAATCCGAATGCCGGTTCTGGAATCGTAACCTGCCGTTCATGTTCGAAAACGTCGGCAAGGAGGCCGGCAGAGTGGATGAACTGCTCATGCCAGCCGATCTGCTCGCCGAGGGTTCCGTGTTGAGGAATGCGGTGGAGGCTATGACTCCGGAGGATTGCGGTGTTGACGATCCGTCCGGCAACGTGGAGATCATCGGCTGGCTGTACCAGTACTACATTTCGGAACGCAAGAACGAGGTGATGGACGGGTTCAAGAAGAACCACAAAGCCGGAGCCAATGAGATTCCCGCCGCCACCCAGCTGTTCACGCCGGATTGGATTGTGCACTACCTCGTGCAGAACACCGTGGGCAGGTTGTGGATGCAGTCGCATCCGGATAGCCAGCTGCACAAAAACTGGGATTATTACATCTGGCCTTCAGAGAATGATTCCGTCGAGAACGAGGATATTCTCGCAATCCGGACTCCGGAAGACCTGACCGTATGCGATCCCGCATGCGGTTCCGGCCACATGCTCACCTACGCGTTCGACCTGCTGTATGAGATCTACGAGGAGGAGGGGTATGCGCCGAGCGATATTCCCAGCCTGATTCTCAAACACAACCTGTACGGCATGGAAATCGATGAACGAGCCGCAAGCCTTGCCGCCTTCGCTCTGACCATGAAGGCTCGCTCCCGTTCCCGTAGATTCTTCAAGAAGCAGGTGGAGCCGAATATTCAGCGCATTGCGCCGATTGCGTTCAAGGAAGACGAAGTCGTAGAACTGAATGACCTATACCAGGTGAATCTGGACTCCACGGTATGGAATACCTATGCGAAGGCGGATGTATATGGTTCGCTGATTCAGCCGCCGCAGGAACTTGTTGAATTGGCGGCATCAGCACCGGAAAGCGCGGATGACATCAATACGTTGTTCGACCCACTTCTGCGTGAACATGCAGAGGACGTATTCGCTCAAACAAGGTATCTCGCTCGCAAATACGCGGCAGTGGTGGCAAACCCGCCATACATGGGCGCAAAGAACATGAGTAGCGAACTCAAACAGTTTGTGCAGGACCATTACGAGGACGGCAAAGCTGATCTCTTCGCTGCATTCATCATGCGTAACCGGCAATTCCTGCGACATAACGCGATGTTAGGCATGATTACGATGCAATCGTGGATGTTTCTTTCCTCGTTTGAAGCGTTAAGAAGGGATATTCTCCAAAAGTGCACTATAACTACTATGGCTCATCTTGGAGCAAGGGCATTTGGCAGCATTGGTGGAGAAGTGGTATCCACTACAGCATTTGTATTACTGAATTCATTTATCTCTCATTATTTCGGAACGTTTATTCGACTTGTAGATGGCGAATCCGAAAAAAGAAAGAGAACACGCTTAGGACTGCTGCTCTTCAGGAAAGTGATAACCAAAATGACTGATTTTATTCCGGAAAACATCCTTAAGGTCCGTGACGACAGAGAACCAGTTTGTTTTGAGAGAATAAATGACCAAGGCACAGGCAAAAGTGTTGAGTTCGAACTTTATGGCGGAGCATTCCGGCCAAACTGGTTGCAAAATGATGCTGACTTTAACATGCGGACATTGCATGAGCGTATTGAGCCGTGGCTGACAGCATTATTCCAGTCTGAGCATCTTAGTCTGCTGGCCGGTTCGGGACTCAGCACGGCTGTATCGCTAATTGCAACAAGTAAAACCGGTGCTGGAATGGGTACTGTTGAGTTTCCAAAATATGATACAGAAATTAATGCTGCCGCATCGTCTAGCGCTAAGGCAGCAGGTCGGGATGACGTCAATATTGAAGATCAGATTCGCGTTGCGAATGAGCTGATTCGTGGATTAGAAATTCTCGGCAAGAAGGAGGATGCTTCAACTCTGCAAAATGAGTTGGAGAGAGACCTAATACATTTTGCGAATTCTGTGCTTGCCGGAGAAACGGCAATCGCTGAAGCCGATCAAAATAAGCGTGAAGGAGCTTTTAATGCCCTTGTAACTTTCCTAATGAGTTTTGCAAGCAGAACGGGAACAAGAGATCGTGTCAATATTTTTACCACGAACTATGATCGCGTAATTGAGATAGGTGCAGAACTTGCAGGTATGCACTTGCTGGATAGGTTCGTTGGGAGTATTTCTCCGATTTTCCGCTCTTCACGTTTGAATTTGGACATGCACTATAACCCGCCAGGAATGCGTGGAGAACCTCGTTACCTAGAAGGTGTGGCGCGATACACAAAACTTCATGGATCCGTTGATTGGGTGCAAACTGCAGACGGTATACGTCGAATTGGAGTACCATTTGGAGCAAAAAGCGTTGAGCCATTTTTCGATGTAGCGGGCTTTAGTGAATCAACGGCATACAAATTGATGGTTTATCCGAACGCTGCTAAGGATATGGAAACAGCTGGTTATCCCTATGTCGATTTGTTCCGCGACTTTGCTGCTGCCATATGTCGCCCCAATAGTACTTTGGTAACGTATGGGTACAGTTTTGGCGATGATCATATCAACAGAGTAATCAAGGATATGTTGACGATCCCTTCGACGCATCTTGTCATTATTTCTTATGATGACAAGATGGGAAGAATAATGAGGACATTTAATGAGTGGGGAAGATCTGCGCAAACAAGTTTGATGATAGGACCGGCTTTGGCTGATTTTTCAACGTTATCTGCATACTATTTGCCTAAACCGGCTATCGATAAAACGACGTTCCGCATGTCTGAGCTATTACGGCAACGCATGGGAACGAATGATTCGAGCAACCAGAGTGAAAAATCAGAAAAGAAGGCTGGCACGGAGGGGAAATAAGCTATGAGTCTTTCGCCTTTGGCATATGCTGACTCATTGAGAGTCGGCACAATCGATTTTGTATCGCCTGATGAGATTCGCGCTCAACTGGATATCGAAGCGCCTGATCAAGTGGCGCTGAACACGGGTGAACCAAGAGTATTTCCTCGCGTCAATGGCTATGTTCTAATTCCCTGCGATGGAGGCTACTTAGTAGCTCAAGTCGTATGGATTACCATCGAACGGTCCCAATATCCCAAAAGACAGGGGCTAAAAGATTTCGGTTTGATCGATTTGCCTTATCCTCTTCGTAAGATGAGCTTAACTCCTATGGGTGTGTTGTCGCTGAACGATGAGATAACAAGATCTACAACTAGTTATGAGTTTCATCGTGGAGTTGAAGGATATCCTACGGTAGGAGATCCTGTCCTCATTCCTACGCAAGCGCAGCTGCGGGCGATTGTTGAATCCGGTAAGAATCGATATGTTCTGATTGGGCATAGTCCTCTTGCAGCCAATGCCGAGGTAAGGGTAGACCCTAATAGGCTATTTAGCCGTCATCTTGCTGTATTGGGCAATACTGGTAGTGGTAAATCTTGCTCTGTAGCAGGGCTAATTCGTTGGTCTCTTGAGGAGGCTGAGGAGCAACGGGAAGATGCGGATAGTAATAATAACTCCCTGAATGCTCGATTCATCATTTTGGATCCCAATGGTGAATATTCCAATACATTCTGCGACATTGATGGGACACAGATTTTCGCAGTAGAGGGGAGCGATGCTTGTAAACAGCTTAAAGTTCCTTTCTGGCTCTGGAATACAGAAGAGTGGGCTACTTTTGCGAAGGCAAGTAGTAAGACTCAGCGTCCTGTACTTGCTCAGGCGCTGCGTTCTGCGCGTGATGGTGTATTTGATATGTTAGCACTTCCTAGTGCAGATATGAGACGTTATTTAAGATCATTACTTTCAGCGATTCAAGAGGATATTGGTTCAGGGCGGCCGTGGAAGAGTTCCGGAACTATTAAGGGGTTCAGAGATAAGCTCCAAGTTTGGAGAAAAGGTCTAGAGTGTAATAATCAGTTTACTGATTTGGAAAATCAGATTATCTCCCAGCTTGATTCTTATATTGATAAGATTTTAAATTCACATGCCGGTGAATGGCCACAAGCATTTAATCGTAATGAGATAAAAATACTGGAAGAAGGTCTAAGTAAAGCATATAGTATTTTTGGTGGGAAAGATAAAGATGGTTTGCCATTAAGTGCTGATTTACCAAGATTTTTTGCTGCTGACTCACTTTTAAGAGGTATTGAAGCTAACGCTTTAATGATGAACGTTTCTGAGCACGTAGAAACTATGACCATGCGTGTGCGTGCAATGCTAGCTAATGATAAAATCAAGCAGGTTTCTGAAGCTGGTGATTCTTTCACTCTGGATCAATGGTTGAACACATATATTGGTGACAACGGTGATAAAAGAGGGCCAGTATCCGTAATTGACCTATCGCTAATTCCAGCTGAAGTTATACAAATTGTTACTGCTGTTATTGCCCGAATGACGTTAGAGGCACTTCAACGATATCGCAAGTTAAATGATGGCAAGGTTCTTCCGACTGTACTGGTTATGGAAGAGGCGCATACGTTCATTAAGCGATATTCACAAGACTCAGATGATCAATCTGCTTCACGTCTTTGCACTGAAATTTTTGAGAAAATTGCACGTGAAGGGCGGAAATTTGGACTTGGCCTTGTGCTTTCCTCGCAGAGGCCAAGCGAGCTATCTCCGACGGTGCTTTCCCAATGCAACAGTTTTCTGCTTCATCGTATCAGCAACGATAAAGATCAGGAACTAGTTCATCGCCTTGTTCCCGATAACATGCATGGACTTATGAAAGACCTTTCCGTTCTACCTGCGCGGCAGGCCATACTGATGGGCTGGGCTTCTGAGTTGCCAGTGCTTGTGGAGATGAACAAGTTGCCTGAAAATCAGCAGCCGAAGTCTTCGGATCCCGATTTTTGGGAAGTCTGGACTGGTAAAGAATCAAGGTCTGTGAATTGGAAGGCTGTAGCTGACGATTGGCAGCAAGTAAATAGTTCTGTTGAAGGAGATGACAGTAGCCATGCCTAATGCTATCTTTCATGTTTCTGCTCAGGAATTCGCGCAAATTCCCGGCGTGCCAATCGTTTACTGGCTTAGTAAACCCATGCTAGATACTTTTGCCAAGAACAAAGCACTCGAGGAAATTGCAGGGCCAAAAGTAGGTCTTCAAACGGGAGACAATGCTCGATTCGTACGTGAATGGTGGGAAGTTTCGCAATCCAAATTGAAGCTCACGTCTGATAACGCAAAGGACAGAAAAACTTCGGCTTGCGATAAATGGTTTCCCTATAACAAAGGTGGCGAATATCGTAAATGGTATGGAAACCAAGATTATGTGATTAATTGGGAAAATGCTGGTCAAGAATTGTATGATTTCAAGCCAAAATCAGTTATTAGGAATCCACAGTTCTATTTTCAGTCCTCAGTATCGTGGTCCAATGTGTCTTCTGGGACTCCTTCATTCCGGTATTATCCGGAAGGTTTCATTTTCAGCCATGTTGGTGATTGTCTTTTCCCTAAAGACGAACTGGATAGAGATAAGCTTATTGCAATTTGCAATGCTTCGGTAACAGGTCAGCTGTTGGCTGCAATGGCTCCAACTCTGCATTTTGAAGTTGGACAAGTTGCGAAGTTGCCGATTGCCAATCTTCTTCCGGGAAATTGGACTTTAAAAGTTGATAATTTGATTCAGAATGCTAAAGATGATTGGAACACTCAAGAAATTTCATGGAATTTCAGTAAGCCGATATTGTTTGATGAGGAACAGACAGACTTTTCATCTGGCATTATAGAAGAGCTTGTTAAGAATGTTCGCTCGTATTGGGCAATGATTGCTTCGGAACAGCAGCAGCTTGAGATTGATAACAACATAGCTGTGGCGGACGCATATGGCGTGCGTGATGATGCGCCATGTGACGTGCCATTGGAACGCGTGTCGTTGAAGCGTAACGTCGCGTTCGCATATCCGAAGGATACTCCGGAAGTGCGCAACGAGAAATTCGCGCAAGATGTGGTTAAGGAGCTCATTTCGTATGCGGTGGGCTGCATGTTCGGCAGGTATTCGCTCGATAAGCCTGGTTTGATTCTCGCTTCGCAGGGTGAAACACTTGATGACTACCATGCACAGATTCCGAACCCGTCATTCGGACCGGACGCGGACAATGTCATTCCTGTCACGGAGACGGACTGCTTCGAAGATGATATCGTGACACGGTTCCGCAGGTTCCTCACCGTGGCGTTCGGCAAGGAGAATCTGGCTGCGAACATCGCCTACATCGAACAGGTGCTGGGCGAGAGTATCCGCAAGTATTTCGTGAATGATTTCTACAACGACCACGTGAAGATGTACTCGAATCGTCCGATCTATTGGCAGTACTCCAGCCAAACCAACAACAAGGGCTCGTTCAAGGCGCTCGTGTACCTGCACCGGTATACGCCGAAAACCACGAACGTGGTACTCAACTATCTGCGTGACTATGCCAACAAAATCGCCGACATCGCCGATAGCTTGGAACATTCGAATCGTGCCGCGGACCAGAAGCAGGCCACCAAACTCCGCAAGGCCGTTCTCGAGTGCAAGGATTACGAGGACCAGACCATGTACCCATTAGCTACCCGCAACCTGGAAATGGATCTGGACGACGGCGTGCTGGTGAACTACCTACGCATGGGCAAAGCCCTTCGCGCCATTCCCTCCATCGAGCGAAAGCGAAAAGAAGTCTCCACCTGGACCTGGCCCGTTCATCCGTTGGGCAAGGAGTAGTTGTCAGCTTATGTGGATCACGGCAGATGTAAATATTCCTCAACAGTTACTCGACGCCGCCACGAAGGATGAAGTGGTTTTCTTTGTCGGCGCGGGAGTTTCATTTAATCCTCCCTCCAATCTGCCTTCTTATGAGCAGTTAGCTACAAAGCTTGCTGAAGAGGCAGATGAGCCTCTCCCTCATAATGGTGAGCAGTTGGATCGTTTTATTGGGATGCTGCCTGATAATTTTAATGCTCACAAGCGAACTAAAGATCTCATGCGTGGTGATGATATTCATTGCAATTCCACGCACGAAGCTATCGTCAGACTCGCTAGTAGCGTAAAAACTCCGCGCATTGTGACAACAAATTACGATCTTCTCCTTGAGGAAGCTGCGCAAAAGCAGAATTGTGATTTAGGCAGAAGCTATTATGGACCGGCTGTCCCCATCGGCAGCGATTTCTCAGGATTGTTGTACTTGCATGGTTCAGTGGATAGCCCTGATCGCGAAATAGTCCTTGACGATAGGGATTTTGCTCGGGCTTACCTTTCAGAGGGCTGGGCGGCACGTTTTCTACTTAAGCTATTTGAGACATACACGGTTGTATTCATTGGCTACAGCTTTGGCGATGTCATTATGCGATATCTTGCATTGGGCATTTCGTCCCACGCCAGACCTCGGTACATTTTCCTCTCTGAGGAGGATATGGACGGAAGAGATAATGAATGGCAACATAATGGAATTATTCCAATTCCCTATCCTGCTGCTAATGGGCATCATGCGTTAGTTGAAGCGCTAACCGCTTGGACTGATTATATATCCTCGGACTACAATGCCTACAAAAAACGTTTACCGGGCATTATCGAAAATGGCGTTCCGAAGGATGCTGTTGATCTTGACTATGTTAGGGCTGCGTTATCTACAGATGAAGGAGCGCAATGTTTTGTTGACATTATTGAAAGGGAAGAAGGTCAGAAAAAAGCAGATAAATCGAAGATAAAGAGGGAATGGCTGTCTTGGGTGATGAGTCCGGATGTTCTCCGGGAAATTTTTACGGAAAGAGATCCAAAAACTCAGAATGAAATAATCTTACTGAATTGGTTTATTACCAGTTTTGTGCAAAGGCCGGAAGAACTGGATTTCGTACTACATGTGCTTTGCAAACTGCAGTCATCAATGTCTAACTGGCTATTCGAACGATTGCATGAGTGTGTCAGCTATTGTATCAGTCAGAATGGTAGACGCGATTTAGTTCCAGCTTTTACGGTTTTAATGACTTCCATGCAGGGCCATTCCGCTCCATGTGCTCTTGATGAATTTGATTTCTCATCCATTTACAATTCAGATGTCTCTCCTCAAATATTGTCTCTCGCTATTCGTCCTTATCTGAAGCTGGCGATGCCTTTTTGGGGGAATGGTATAAGGCCTAATGCAGAGATTGTATGGTCTTGCGACAAGGTAGAGAAAAATAATAGTGAGTTTAGTTTGGAAACGGAGGAATTCGTATCTTTTGCCGAGTCTGGTTTGCAAAGGGCAAGCGCTTTATTGCAGGCTTATCAGGGTGGAGATGAATACTCTCATTTGAGTAGGCCATCGATAGAACCTAGCGATCAGAACATGCATGTATCTGATTTGCAATCAATGTTTATTGATATTCTCCGTAATTATGCACATGCTCATAAAGATCAGCAGGATGAACTGATACATCGGTGGTGGAACAGCGGATCTGCACTTCTCAAACGTTTGGCGATCAATACTATTGCTTTTTCGGATTGGGATGCGGATCGTAAAGTCAATTGGATCCTCGATCAAGACTATCTGTTTGATGTAGACGCCCATCATGAAGTCTATACGGTTCTTAAAGTATCTGCTCCCGGCTTGGGAGAGAACTCAAAGATAAAAATACTGGAATATTTGAGGAATAAATTCAATTTTCTTAAGGAAAGATATTCTGACGAACGAACGGCGCTTTATGGGCAGTTCGATGTTCTTCAATGGCTTCTTAGGAATATGAATGGTGATATGGATAGTTGGCCTGAAGCTTGGCAATGGGCAAACGAGCTTGCCCAGAAACATGGTTTTTCGCCGCGCGAACATGCTGATTATTATGCTTATGCTGAAAGTGCTCATATCGTAACTACCGGAATCAGCAATGAACGCTTTATTGATCTTCTGACACATGAGCCCTCGATAATTGAAGAGAAGATGTTTGCTGGGCAAAATAAGATAGGCGAATTTGGTTTTACAAGCATAGAGTTGTTTAATCAGCAAATTCGTGAAGTTGTTGCGCATAATCCTCAAGTGGGATTAACACTCTGGGAACTTGTTAACCGGCATGAAGAGCATGCCTCGGTGCAGTATCGTTGCTCTATTATTCGTGGCTGGGGCATGGCGTTACTTGATGATTGTCGAGATTCAATTCTTGATTTGTTGAGGAATCTATTGCCGAAAGTGAATCAAGATGAAGTGAATGCAATATCAACTTTTCTGAACATGCAAATGGATCAGGGGAAGACTACAATCACTGAGAAAATGTTGCAAGTGATGAGTGACTTTGCATTGCAACTTTGGAACGAACATAGTGGAGCATTTACTTTAAGCAATGGTCAGCAATGGGAAAATGATCCTGTTACATGCTCTTTAAATTGTTGGCCTGGCGAACTTGCATATTTCTGGATAGAAAGAATACGTTGGCGGTATATTCATGATCCTGGTTCTTGGAATGGATTTGATGCTGATGAAAAAGATGCGATTCATCATTTCATCGAAGATGAAGGTGATTTTTCGCGCCCTGTTTGGACGGCATTACTTGTAAATATCAATATGCTTCACTCTCTTGATAATGAAGATGTGGAGAGTTGGCTATTTGATCTGATGGGAAAAGCAGGTACAGAATTTATTTGGAATTCGATACTTCCCAATCCGAATTTTAATATTCGACTTATTGATATTGTTTTCTATAAAAGTTGTATTGATGAGTTCGAATACTTATCCCATCTGAGCGAGTATAAAAGACAGAGTTTCCTTTTGCAAGTATTTAGGATGATAACCTATGGCGAGCTAAAAGAGAGGCAAAGAACCAGGCTTCTGTCCAAAGTCGTGACGGTTGAGAATGGCGCTTATGCGGCTTTGTTTATGGATCAGGTTGCTTGGGCTTTTGAATTCCGATTAGATTCCAAAGACAGAGATATGGTATGGGATCTGTGGCTTCATCAATTTATTGAAGATCGTCATGCCGGCAAAGGGCGGAATTGGGGTGAAGAAGAGCGAGTTGCTTTTGCTAAGCTGGTTCCCCTCTTGGGTGCGCATCTTAAGGAAGGAGCGGAGTATCTTTCTGACAGTTTCCCGAAGGTTACGGGATATGATCTCAATGAAATTATCATGCTTGACAATATTGACTGCATTCCGCAAGAGTGCGCAGAAGCTTTTATAGCATTTTACATGCGTTTATTTATGCAGCCTGGTGTTTTCCATGTGTGGAAAGCAGGAGAATTATTGCAGAAACTGGCTAATAAATTCGGAATGGACAAAGTCAGTTCTTTAGCATCTTTAGCAAAAGAAAAGCGTATCATTCCAGATACTTGGAATTTTTCTCCAAAGAAAGAAATACATAGCGATGGCAAGGAGGGCGAAGCATGAGCATTGAGACATTGTTGAATGGCGAATCCAAGAATGTGGAGTACAAACTCACGCCTCCCTCCAGGAGTATTAACTACACCAAAACCGCGGTGGCGTTTGCCAATGGGCAGGGTGGTTGCTTGGTGTTCGGCGTCGAAGACCAGACGCTTCGCGTGGTGGGCATTGCCGAAGACAAAGTGTTTACGGTGATGGATTCCATTTCGGACGCCATCGTCAATAGCTGCGAGCCGCTGATTATTCCCGACATCACCATGCATGATGTGAACGGCAAGACGGTTATTGTGGCCGAGATCGCTCCCGGCTTGCAGCGTCCGTACCATATCAAGTCGCTCGGCCAGGAACAGGGAACATTCGTTCGCGTAGCTGGCACCACGCGTCAAGCAGACCAGCCCACCATTCGGGAGCTGACCATTGAAGGCAGCAATCGGAGCTTCGACCAAGTACAATGCCTCGGATTGTCCGTAACGGAAAAAGACATTGAAGCACTGTGCGCAAGTCTGACAAAAACCGCGAAGAACAACGCCGAAGACCCCGCAAAAGTCAAAACGGTTACGGAGAAACAGTTGCTGCAGTGGGGTGTGCTGGCAGAGCAAGACGGGCAATTGGTGCCTACCAACGCCTATGCGATTCTCACTGGTAATACGGCCGTCCGGTCCGTGGTGCAATGCGGAGTGTTCAAGGGAACCACCAAAGCTGTGTTTGTGGATCGGCGTGAGTTCACGGGCACTCCGCAGGAGCTTATTGAGGAGTCCTACCAGTATGTGCTGCGTAACATCCATATGGGCGCCCGATTCAAGGGCGTGTACCGGCAGGACGTGTACGAGATTCCGCCGGATGCCATTCGAGAGCTGATCGTCAACGCGATAGTGCATCGCAGCTATATCGACCATTCAAGCATTCAGATCGCAATCTACGATGATCGATTGGAAATCACTTCGCCCGGGCGCTTGCCGCTGGGACAGACCATTGAACGCATGAAGCAAGGTTATTCGAAGATCCGCAACGAAGCATTGGCCTCTGCTTTTGAATACATGGGCTATATCGAACATTGGGGGAGCGGCATCCTGCGCGTTCTGCAGGAGGTACGTGATGCCGGATTGCCTGAACCGGAATTCCTTGGCGGCGATACGGATCTGCGCATCAATATCTATCGCAATGGCTCAGAGACAGGTTCTGATGACGGGATTGTGACGGGATTACGACGGGATTCGCTTTCTGATGACGGGATTGTGACGGGATTACGACGGGATTCGCTTTCTGATGACGGGATTGCGGAAGAAACAACTTCCAAAACGAATGCTGCTCCGAATGCCACTATTACAGTGCTTCCATCCCAGAAAGAGCGTATTCTTGATGCGCTGCGTAAGAATGTGAGTATTTCTATCTCTGACGCCATACGGATACTGGGTGTGCAGGAAAGGCAGGCTCAACGAATATTGAAGAGCCTAATAGAGGAAGGCAGTGCAGTGAAAATTGGTGCTGCTCGTGCTACTCGATACGCTGAAGCGAAGAAAAGGACAGAACCGCATGAGTGAGGATAGCCAAGTAACAAGACTGCTCGCTAAACGTTTCAGCCAGCCGGGCGAACGCGGGCGCATCGTATTTTGGCGCGACGATAAGAAGCAGTACGTGGATGATGTGGCAACATTGGTAGGCGAGTGCGCCACCGATGAGATACTGCGTGAGGTTGAACTCATCACTCCGGAAATCGGCGATGAGAACGACAGACGGTACATTCCGTTCACGGTGCGCTACCGCATGTTCCACGAGCAGCCAAATCAAAAATTCCTCGTATATCTGACGGAGCCGGCCCCGGCAGATCAGGACAACTGGCTGTTGGATTTGGAATTGGCGTACGGTCCCACGTTCACCATGGACAAACTCGCCGTGACGCTCACGGAAACACTGCCGGAAGCTTCCGCCGACACGCGAAACGTGTGGTTGGAAGTGATGAAGCGTGTGCCGAAGTTCTTCGACAGTGAAGAACGCGCCAAGCGCTTCGCGAAACGTCTTAACGCACATGACGACGCTACCGATTTCCAAGCGAAGATGATCGCCACGTTGCTGCAACTGAAAGATGATCGGCACAGCATGCAAGACATCTGGGCTGAGCTACTTACGCAATATTCGCAGGGTGACGATTCTGGCATCACCGCGATTGAACGCATGGGATTAAGCACGTTCCATTGGACTGGTACACGACGCATTTATCGTTTTGATGTGGATGCCGATGCCGGCAGCGAACCGACGGTGAAGGACTTCGTGCTATGGCTGTTCCAGCTGGCATGGAATGGATTCTCCGATGGCAGGAACGCCGTCTCCACTTATGCGAACATTATTCGCGACTGGGACGACTGGTATAAGAACATCGACATGCGCACGGTACTGCAGAATCTTTCCGAGGACGCCGTGGAAGAATTGCAACTGTCCACTCGAATCGCCGATATGAGTGTGGAGGAGCTTGCCGACCGGGACCTGTTCCGCGACGTGGACGAGATGATCGTCAACAAGCTGTTCGAACGGTTGGGTTCGCAGTCCATTACAGACGACCAAGTGCAACGGATCATCAATGGGCGCAAGCAAAAGCTCTGGTATGCAGAATATACCGACCAATATGAGTGCATTGCCGCAGCAAGCAGGCTCCGTGCCGTTCTAACTGAATGCGGTGAACTCATCAGCACCATCAGCTCACCGGAACAAGGGATGAAGCTGTATGCCGAAAAGCTATACAAGGCCGATGGCGCATACAGAAGATATGTGCTCGCATGGCATCGCGCCAACCCGGATGCGGTGGGTGTGGACAATGACCTGCAAAGCGCCTATGAGGCATATCAGCAGGATCTGGGCCAGGCATGGCAAAAACAAGTCGATACGCTTAGCCAATGGAAGTTCGTAGACATGGACGCGCAAACCAATTTCTATGAACGTGAAATCGCGCCGACCTTGAAGGCCGGCAGAAAAATCGCCGTGATCATTTCCGATGCGCTACGTTACGAAGTTGCGCAGGAACTGTCCGAACGCATCGACAGGGAAAGCCGTTTCAGTACGAAACTGAACATGCAATACAGCGTTCTGCCATCCTATACGCAACTTGGCATGGCGGCGTTGCTGCCGCACGGCTCGCTCGAATTCGACAGCAAAGACCGTTTGTATGTTCTGGCTGATGGACGCAGCGCCAAAGGAATCGAAGCGCGCACCGCCATTCTTTCGGCCGTAGGCGGCAAAGCGATTAGATATGACGATTTGACAAAGCTGAAAGTCAGCGAAATCAAAGAACTATATAAATCCTGCAACGTGCTGTATGTGTATCACAACCATATCGACGCCACCGGTGATACGGAGAAAACGGAATCGGAAACAGTGGACGCATGCGAGAAGACGTTCAAGGAACTGGGCGAAGTAGTAAAAAACTTACCAGCGGCAACGTTCATAACATGATCATCACTGCGGATCACGGATTCCTCTATCAGGACCGAGATCTGGACAGTACAGAATGGTTGAGCGAACAGCCTAAGGGCGATGCAGTATGGGTGAGAAAGCGGCGATTCTCCATCGGATCCAATCTTGCTCCGGGTCGCGCGTTCGTGACATTCAACGCCACACAGATAGGAATGGACGATCCTCGGAATGAAGGCATAAGCATCCAAGTGCCGAACTCCATCATGCGCTTGCGCATGCAGGGCGCCGGTGTGAAGTATGTGCATGGAGGAGCAGCATTGCAGGAAATCGTCGTTCCTGTGCTGCATGTCAGTAAGGGGCGTTCCGCGGCCGACGATGTGAGGGCTGTAGAATTCACTATTCTGCAACGAACCGACAGGCTTTCCAGCAGACAGTTGACTGTGGAATTCTTCCAGAACGAGCCCGTTGGAGGAAAAATCCGCGCACGTACCGTATTGGCCGGATTGTGGGGGCGCGATACGGCAGGTAATGATGTGCTCATCTCCAATGAGACACCGGTCGCCTTCGATCTGATCGGGCAGGAGAAAAGCGAACGCCATGTGACGGCTACGCTCATGCTGACCAGTGACGCGGAACGATTCAATGGAACGAATATCGAACTGCGCCTGCGTGAGAAGACAGATGGGTCAAATGTGCTGGTCATGCTTGACCAGAAGGCACGATACTTCTTCAAACAGGGCGTGGTGGCCGACGACGCCGGATTCTTCGACTGAATTGGATGAGCACAGAGGAAAGCGACCGTAAGGGGTAACACAATGAATGAACAGGGTATGAGCCAGAACGGTTGGATTGAAAGTCCTGAACACAACACGGATGGGAATTCCCTGAGCGCGTTGGATGTCAAGACCACCGACCTGTTCCCCGGGGTCACCGTCCGCAAGGATCTGGTGAACAAGGTCAAGGGCAATGCGTTGGTGCCCTCATATGTGCTCGAGTTCCTGCTCAGCGCGTATGCCACGAACACCGACCAGGCCAGTATCGAGTCGGGTGTGGATCGAGTGCGTGCCATTCTTACAAACAACTATGTGCATCGCGAGGAAGCCAATCTTATCCAGTCGAAAATTCGCGAGAAAGGCAGCCATAGGATTATCGACCGTGTACAGGTGGCCCTTAACGAGAAGACCGACCTGTATGAGGCGACATTCTCCAATCTCGGCATCAGCCAGGTCATTGTCGATCCAAGCCTTGTAAAGGCTTATCCGAAACTGCTGGTGACGGGCATCTGGTGCATGTGTCAGATCGGTTACGCATATTCCGGCGACCCGCGCGAAGTGCCATGGCAGTTGCTACAGCTCAAGCCTGTGCAGATGTCGCGCGATGATCGCGAAAACTACATGCAGCAACGTTCGCAATTCACCGACGGCGAGTGGATCGATCTGCTGATGCAATCCATTGGGTTCAATTCCGATCTATTCTCCGACCGGGCTAAACTGCTGCATCTGGTACGCATGGTGCCGTTTGTGGAACGAAACTACAATCTGGTCGAACTCGGGCCGAAAGGCACCGGCAAGTCGCACATCTACTCGGAATTCTCGCCGCACGGCATGCTCATATCCGGCGGGGAAGTGACAGTGGCCAAACTGTTCGTGAACAATTCCAACGGACATCTGGGGCTTGTGGGCTATTGGGATACGGTGGCGTTCGACGAGTTCGCAGGCAAGGCCAAGAAGGCCGGCCGGGACTTGGTGGACATCATGAAGAACTACATGGCCAACAAGTCGTTCTCCCGTGGCGTCGAGACGTTCCAAGGCGAGGCGAGCATGGCGTTCGTAGGCAACACCTCGCATAACGTGCCGTACATGCTGAAAAACTCCGACCTGTTCGAGGAACTGCCGAAACAGTATCACGATCCGGCATTCCTGGATCGTATTCACTTCTATCTGCCGGGTTGGGAGTTCGAACAGATCCGTTCCGAGATGTTCACCAGCGGATTCGGTTTCGTTGTCGACTATCTGGCGGAGATTCTGCACAACCTTCGTGATGCCGATTACAGCGACCGGTTCGAAAAGTATTTCGAGCTGTCTTCCACGCTGTCCACGCGAGATAAGGATGGTATCAAAAAGACGTTCTCCGGATTGATGAAGCTTATTTATCCGGACGGCAATGCTTCTCCTGAACAGATGGAGCCGTTGCTGCGTTGCGCCATCGAGGGCCGCAAACGCGTCAAGGATCAGCTGTGCCGCATCGACTCCACCATGGAGGAAGTCGAGTTTACCTACAAGCGTGCGAGCGACGGTGAAGTAGTCGCCGTGCAGACGTTGGAGGAGCTTGACTACCCGCAGTTGTATTGGCGTGGGCGTGTAGTTGAGAACTCGGAAGATAAGGGCGAGGCGGAAGCGCCTGTTGCCGATGATGCCGTGGCAATTGAGGGTAACGAGGGAGAAGCTGGTGCCTCTGAGAATGCCGATGCCTTGCCTGTAGCGCGGCATCAAGAAGCGGTGATGTTGACGCCGGTCGAGCGTCTTGCAGCAAAGGCCGACGGAAAGCAGCGGGAACTGGTCGAGAACCAACGTGGAATCACGTATTTCGGATTATTCGGTCCCTACTTGGCCGGGGCAAAGAAAATCGTTGTAGAAGATGCGTATGTGCGTAAGCCGTACCAGCTGCGTAATCTGGCTGAGTTCTTGGAAATGCTGCTGAGATGCAAAAATCCCGATGAGGATGTAGCCGTTCATCTGGTGACCGGGCATAATGAGCCTGGATTCGTGGAAGCGCAGCTAAATGGTTTGAACGAATTGGCATCGACGTTCTCACAGCTGGGCGTGAACCTCACCTACGAATTCAGAGACACTTTGCACGACCGTTCCATTACTTCGGATACCGATTGGCAGATTCTTCCCGGCCGCGGGCTTGACATCTTCCAGAAGTTCATTGATGGAGACTGGCTTAACCCATTGTTGCGCCACCAGCAGCTTCGCCGCGTTAAGGAATGCAAGGTCACGTATAGGCGAATTGATGAGAAATGAGTTGATTTAGGTCTCAGGAGGTAAGAAGAAAGACAATGATGAATTGGACGGATGCGGTTCAGGCGATTTGTGCCATTATAAGTACAATTGGCGGCATTGGTGCACTTGGCGTTAGTGCATGGCAAATTTGGTTGTTTTCCTCAATGATTCGGATCGGCGCATTGACAATCAGCTAATAACCGCTTTGGAAAAGTACAATGCGTATCCCATTAAGTGGAGTGAGCGGGAATTTAAGGAGAACTTGTACAAGCTTGCTTCGTGAGTGGTGCTTGTGGCTTTGGTCGGGAGCGAGGTTTCTGCTGTTTGCCGTGTCGACCTCCCCTCAGTCGCCTACGGCGACAGCTCCCCTCGGGGAGGGGAGTTGAGGAAGCGCTTAACGAGCATAGGGCTTCAGCCGCTCCCAATACGCCCGAATCGCGCCGAACGAATACACCGCGATCGCGACCCAAATCACCATGAACGCCGCATAGCCCTGCGCGCGCATCGGCTCGTGCAGCAGGAGCACGGCCACACAGAACTGGATCAGCGGGTTGAGATATTGGATGAAACTCACGGTCAGGTAATGGCTGTGCTGCACGCCGTAGGAGAACGTGGCCAGCGGAATCGCGGTGGGCAGGCCGGAGAACGCCACCAACAGCGCGACCATGGCCGCCAACGTGGCGACCAAACGATACGCGAGCACGCTGATGGCATTCATACTGGACAGCGTGCGCCAGTACAGCGGCAGCACGCCCCAGCCGATATTGGACACGAGCGGCGCGGCTATCCCCATTCGCGTCTGCTCGACGGTACGAACCGAAGTCACGTCTCACCACCATAGCGACTGATCACATGAGTGTCCCGCACCTGGTCACATGGCATATTGGACTTGCTGATGATGAACAGTACCGGTTATTGTTAGAGTCTTTTCCACAGGACACGGAGATTGAACAGATGATTCGGCCTTTTCTGAGGGCGCGAATCAGATTCGTAACGCAGTGGTTTGCCCCAGACTCTGTTACGGTGATAATAACTTCATCGTTGATAAGGGAGTCTTCATGGCAGGCAATGGCAACACGGCATTTCGTTTCCGAGTCACTTTGCACCTTGACGGGCGTGAATGCTGGCGGGAGATTCTGGTGCCGGCATCATTGACGTTCTTCGATTTGCATGCGGTATTGCAGGAATGCTTTATGTGGTACGGCGAGCATCTGTTCTGCTTCTGCGCCACATTTCCGAATGGGAAGCAGGTGCAAGTGGAAGAATTGTGGGGAGAAGAGCCCTCATACCATGAGGCGAAATACGAACAATATATGCCGGTGGAGCCGTTGCCGGAAGTTCGCATTGCTTCGGAAACCGAGCTGGGCGACGTGTTTCCCAAGGCGCGTACCGCTCGCTATTACTACGATTATGGTGACGATTGGATCCATGATATTAAGCTGCTGCGTACCTACCGCAGCGTGCACGTTGCGGATCCTCAGCTTTGGGATGGGGCGGGGGATGCGCCTCCGGAGGATGTCGGCGGGGCGTATGGGTTCGAGCGGTTCCTTGATACCTTGGGCAATCCCGAAGATGAAGAACATGATGGCACGGTTGAGTGGGCCGAGGACCAGATGTGGGATCGTTTCACGCTGAACCGCCATCGTGAGCGTCTGTTCCGTTGGCACAAGCACCGTGACATGATGTTGCATGGGTGATGCTGAACAGATGATAGCCGAACTGCATTAGGCTACTACGTCCCACACCGTAATGTATGACCAATCATTAGGAGGCCCGTCATGACTGCCCATTTCGACGAGTTCGAAGAGGAGATGACCTCCCGCAGCCTGGAACGAGCATATGATTACGTGGACGAGCATAGGATCGGTGGGTTAGAGGAAGTGTCGGCCGGACTATTCCACGCCGAAGTGCACGGTTCTGAACTCTACGATGTCGATATTCGACTTCGTGACAACGATATCGTGTTCGCATCCTGCACCTGCCCCTACGACCATGACGGATACTGCAAGCATATTGGTGCGGTGCTCTTGACGTTGCGTGATTACAAACACGGCGGTAATCATCAGCAGAACGTGACACACGATGCGATGATTGCAAAGCAGGACGACTCTCGGCCAGACATACCCGTAGCAGCAAATCCTCTCGCATCGAAACCTGAAGTGTTCAATCGAGTGCTGCAACATATTCGAGAACGAGTGGGACTGCGCAAATCAGAACGGTGGACGCCCGCTCAGCATTTCTATCTGGTTTGGAATCAGGACAAAATCAATGCCATCGTGACTGCGAATCCGGCAATCGCGAGCGGCATGGAACCATTGATGCCCGAAAGCACCGTGGATCGCGTCATGGAATCTCCCATGCGGCGACATCTCGGCAAGGACTACGGCTGGAAATTCAAATGGGGAGATGCCGCCATAAACGGCGTGATGGCCGTATTCGAGGAAGCAGAACAATCGAACGACTATCCGCTGGCCATGAGACGCATGTGCGCGGCTTTGCGAAAAACAGTGTGGTTCGCGAGACAAGTCGATGATGAAGAGGGTACGCTACAGACATATATCGAACACCTCAATGAGCGGATCCTCGCTTATACGTATGCCGCGGCACCAATCGTTACAGGCGAGCAAGCGCAGCAGATGCTGATTGCAGCGTTGGGATTCATACGTGATACCCCTATGATCGAGATGCTGTTTTGGCCGCACACGCCGCTGGAATGCGTCATCCCATTCGCGGATATTCACGCACGAGGTACGGCGGACATAGAACAGATGGAGCATCAGCCCCGCGAGATCGGCACGACCTCGTTCATGTGCCGCACCTATGCGCAGTCCACATTGAATGTTGCCCAACAATTCCTTCATGACAAGAAGGGGATTCCATTGACGGCCATCGAACGAACCTGACCGATTACGATTGGGATGCCGCGCAAAAGCATGCGGGGTATTGGGAGCTCACCGTTCAACTGCCGCATGGCGAGCTTACCATGCTGGAGGCCTGCTATGAACGACTGAACGATGAGAACGGCATCAAACAATTATATGAGTACTACGTCGCTCACAGTGATTCAGTGGCGGACGAACGTTGCATTCCCATCCTCAAATCGATGGTCGACAAATCGGGCTGGCCTCAAAGCGTTCAGAACATCCTGCGCAACTATCATGAGCATGATTTCGGTGGGAAAGTCCTTGCACGACTCATGACTGAAGAGCGCCTATCCGATGAGGCCTTGACCTTAGCCGGGCAGCGGCCGGAACTTCTGCGTGACTTGCTCAAGCCCATCAGCCTCAATCACAGCGCGGAAGCAGAACGACTGATCAGAAAGCAGCTGCCGCTGGATCGCGATCCGTAACAGGGAAATCGCAACGAATAACGATTCGTTGCCATGTGGATCGAGCAATATCGCAACGTTTTCGGACTCGACCAAGCCAAGGCTCTCGCCAAGGAGATCATGGCAAAGTACCCGAGACGGTATGCACTCAAAGAGGAAATCGGCCGCGTGCATAAGTAACTTACTTATGCCAAAACATTCTAACACTACTCCGACGATGCTCGCCACCGCGGCCACAAGAATGCACGCAATACCGAATACGCGCAGCGCGCCGCCTTTGACCTGCGCATTCGGGCGGAAGAAAATACACCACCAAATCAGATACAGTGCATGACCCCACATCAGCTGCCGCGAACGGCTAAATCTGCCGAGTTCACCGAGTTCACCGGCCCTATTAAGTCCCTCAACTCCATCAATCGCCGTCTGACCCATCACATCACGCTTCATACACATTGCCGATTGACAGTCCTAGAACACAGTCTAGAACTGTCATGGTATGTTCGCGCAGATAGGGGCTCCAACAAAATTGGCTAAAAGAGAACTCGGCAACCTATAAAAAGGACGCGCCCGTGTGCCCTTATCGTTCAGCTCTGCTCACGAATGAAATCGAAAATCACGTCGAAGACCTGCTGACTCCAGAAATCGTACTCATGTTCGGCGCCGTCGACCAGGACCAGTTGTGCGTCCACGTCGTACTCGACCAGTCGGTCGCGCATCTTGACGGACTGATGGTAGGGGACCACGGTGTCGGCGGTGCCGTGCAACAGGAGCATCGGTGGATACTGCCGGCCGTCCCGCACCTGCAGGTAGGGACTCATGTCAGCCGCACGCTGACGGACCTCGGCATTGATGCCGGTCTCATGGGTCGCGCCCACCACGGCCGCGAATGGGCCGAAATAATACAGCCGGAATGGATTGGTCTCATCGTCGAATGCGTCGACAGCTTCAAGCATGTCGGTGGGCGGGAAGCAACTGACCACGTACTTCACCGCATCGCTCTCATCGGCATTGGTGCCGTCCTCATACCGCGGATCGTCGGCGGTCAGCCCCACCAACAGTGACGTGTTGCCGCCGGACGACGTGCCCCAGATGCCGAGACGGTCGGGTCCACGTGCCATTGACGTGCGTTTGCCCTGAGATAGCGGATGGCTGCTTTTACGTCCTCGAGATATGCGGGGAACACGTCGTGGGGATCGCTCGAGGCATCGCGATGATTCACCGTAGCCACCACAAAGCCTTCGCGGGCCAAAGCCGAGAGTTGCGGGATCTCGTAGTCGCGATGCGGCGTGGTCCAGGCGCTGCCTTGCACGAATATCACGGTGGGGTAGCGGCGGTTATCGTCATCGCCGGTGGATTGCGGGGCGATGATATCCATTACCAGATCATCGGCCCCGGTCTTGTACGCCACGTTGCGGGTCAGCGAGGCCAGCCCGGCAAGCGTGGGATTAGATGGAATATGGATGGCACCGTCCGAACCAGTGACGTTTTCGGCGGCTTTGGATGAGTCGATGGTCTGCATGGAATCCCCCTGGTTCTGTTGCAATACAGGACATCATACAGATGATACGAGGCCGATCGCTGATGATCGCTCGACTGCCGATACAACGCCAGAAATACGGAACAATCGGAGTCTCCTACGCCCTGCTCGGACTGTCCGCCTGAATGATTGCGATTGTTGGTGGCGAGAAACGCGTGTATCTCATCCCTAGCTACCGCGAGCGCTGCATCCCGCGGATAGCCGTAAATCCCGGCGGAAATCAGCGGGAATGCGATGCTTCCGCAGCCGAGCGACACAGCAAGCTCCATCGAATTGCGATAACAGGCGCGCAGCAGTTGTTCCTCACCGGCATCACCGCCCTGCCAAATCGGGCCGGCGGTGTGAATCACGTATCGGGCGGACAATGCGAAGCCTGGTGTCGCTACCGCGCAACCGGTGAGAATAGGGGAAAGTCGGTCACAGGCCTCCTGCATATCCCGAGCTCCCGCCGCACGGAAAATCGCGCCGCACACGCCGCCGCCCATCAACAACCGCGTGTTCGCCGCGTTAACAATCGCATCCACCTGCATGGTGGTGATGTCCTGATGCACAATTCGCAGTGGCATGACTGCTATCCCTTTATTCTTTAGAACGACGGCATATCAAGTGACGGTGCTTGACCTGTCGGGCTAGCCGATGCGCTGCCATCGTCATGTTCGCGGAACCAATCGATAACCTGCGCCTCGCTCACCGGCATCAAGTCCCATGCATCCAATCCGACGTTCAGAGCCTCCGGACGGGCCCCATCTGGCGAAAGCTGATGCGTGTGACCATACAGCAGCTTGCGACCGTCAAACGGCAGGGCCTTACCGCTGAACTTTGCCACATCGTTGGGCCAGCTGTACGACAAATCCTCCCGATATGGGAAGTGGGACAGATTCACTATGCCAAGTCCTTCGATTTCGACCGTATCGTTCGGCTCAAGGCTCTCGAACAGGTTGAGTGCGGGCCGATCTTCAAGCCACCAATCATCGTGATTGCCGATCACACCATGCAAATGCTTGCAATTGAGCGCGCGTAGACAGTTCTTCAAATGCGTCAGTGACGTGCGAAAACCAATGTCGCCCAGAATCCACAACTCATCGTCCGGCCCGACCATCGCATTGATATTGTCCACGATCGCTTTGTCGTGAGCATCCGTATCGGCTGCCGTGCGGAACGTCGGCCCCGAGTCCAGCGTCGTCTCCTTGGCCCAATCCTCAGCGGCTTTGCGCCCATGCGCGCGCAGTATTTCCTCATAGCTTGAGCGCGTTGGATCGAATGTCGTAAAACCTCGTAGCACGGTGACCAGCGGATGCCCGAAATGCGTATCGGTGGTGAAATACTTCATTGACGGTCCTCCTGCGGTGCTGTCCTTGCCGCAACCGGTGCAAGGACATTACGAATGACTCCATCCTAAGTCCATAAGCGCCATGTGAGGAGTCGCAAGGATGGCCATCGGCCCGTGTCTGTTCGTGTTGCCATAATAAGGCGCATTGCAGGGGAACCCGTGAACCAAGCCGATACCAGCCGAGCCGGTACGGTGCCATTCGCGCCGAGACCGAATCAATCGCCGACATGCGGGTTGAGAAAAGGCATAAGGCCTGACCCATGGAGCCTGTTGGCCAACACCATCGGAGGGAGCAAATGATGACTTTTGACGCCGCCGCGTTCGGCCCGATCACCTTGGACCATCTGCCGCCGTTCGCGCAACGACTGCGCGAGGCCGCCAACTTGGTCTGGGAGGAGGGATACCGGCAGCCGTTCCTGCGCGAGCTGGGCAACGGGACGCTCGATCGCGAGCGCTTCGCATTCTATCTGCTGCAGGACTACCGTTACCTAAACGACTACGCCAAGGTCCACGCTCTGGCCCTCACCAAAACCCAGGATCCCGAAGTCATGCGGTTCATGGCCGACGTGCAGAACGGTATCTTCAATGTGGAGTCCGCGATGCACCGCAAATACATGGCAAGCTACGGCATCAGCGAGCAGGAAATGAACTCGGTTCGTCAGTCCGCGTTCGCCCGCGCCTACACGTCGAACATCCTTTCGATCGCATATGGCAATCCTTTAGTCGATGTTCTCGTGGCCGTGCTGCCCTGCGCATGGGTGTACGCCGACTACGGGCAGCGTCTCGCCGCCGAATTCACGGACACGCTTGATTCCAACCCGTACAAGAGCTGGGTGGACATGTACAAAACCGAGGAGTTCTGGAGCAGCTCCGCATGGCTGATCGAACATATCGAGCAGTTGACCGAACACCTGAGCGCAGAACGCAAGGACGAACTCGTGGACGTCTTCGTGACCGGCGTGCAGAACGAATACATGTTCTGGTCGAGTGCCTACGACATGCAGTACACATGGAAGCCGGAATGGGATGTGTGAGGAACACGATGGATGAGCGGTGGGCGCGTGCCCTGCGTGCCAAAGGCATCAATGTCGGAGAGGGCAGTCAACACGGCTCCAGCGATAAGACGGAAACAGGGAAATTCCTCGAATCCGAAATCGTTGCGAAAATCGTTGCGGCTAAGGGCAAGTCCCGACAGGCAGCGGCGAATACCGTATCCCGCGCCACACCATTCAAAGCCACCGGACATAAGGACGGCATCAGTCGGCAGGGGAATTGACCCTGTTGCGGGGCTGTTTCGAGATGAATGGGCTCGGGATGGGTGCAGCCAATGGGCTACTCCAGCTTCAAGGGGCTGATTGCGTGCTTTCCGGAGGTCTATCTCCGTTTCAAGGGGCTGATGCCCAAGTAGATGGAGGGCAAAAACGGCGGAATGACGTGGGCATGAGGCTGTTATTATGCTTCGTCCGGAGGATGACCAGCCCCTTGAAACGGAAGTAGACCTCCGGAACGGTTCAGATCAGCCCCTCGAAACGTGTGTTGCGGATTAAAACGCCGGTAACTCGGTTCAGAGAGGTACATTCGGCGCTTTGCAGAATGGTAACTGCCTTCGAAGAGGTACTTTGTTCGCGAAACCATGAGTATAATCGGTCAGACACCAACGCCATTCCGCCGTCTCTGAGCTGCTTCCACTTGGCTCGGTACCCCTTTGAGCGGAGATGGCATTCCGCAAGAGGCCAAATGTACCCCTTTGAACGGAGATGTCCAATATCGGGCTATGCCGACATCATATTGCGCGCAGAAAATCACGAATATCAGCAATTTCCTCGTCGCAAATGGCGTGAGCCATGTCGGGATACTCGCGATAGGTCAGAAGCCCGGCCCGTTCAAGGACCTGATGGGCCGTCTGCTGGTCGGGCGCGGGGATTGTGCGGTCATACGCGCCATAGGCCAGAAAGAATCGGGTAAGGGAGTCAAGCGCCGCCTGCTCCTCGCCCATGAACGAAGGGCTGAGCAGAATCGCCGAATCGAACACGGTCGGATACGCCTTGACCAGACGGTACGACAGGTAGCCGCCTTGGGAGAACCCGATAAGAATCTTCTTACGGTTTGCAAACGCCGAGGCGTCCAGCAACGAGGTCACCGCTTCGCCGACCGCCGCGCATTCTCGTTGCCGTTCCTCCACGCCGCAGCCGTCCGGATACCAGTAATTGCCGCCCATGTAAGGCCTTGGATAGGTGGCGCGGAATGAGATGTAACTCGGCCCGGTCTCACCATGTGCGGATTCAGCGTGATTGACTGAGTAGTCGGAATCAGCGAAATCAGAGGAACCAATGGGAGCGGACGAAAGTGATAAATCCGTATGGAACCGTGCCGGCGCATATACAGCGTTGAGAATCCGCACCATTTCGCTCTCATCGTTGCCATACCCGTGAAACATCAAGAAAATCGGGTCGTCGCCGCCGGCATTGATTCGGCTCGTCATCTGCAGTCGCATCGTCATCACCTCACTCAACGAGCTTACATGCATTAGACTTGTATCGTTTGACCGACCAAGAACACGCAAGGAGCAATCATGGGGCCGAGGCGCGGGGCGCTGACCGCAGGCGAGAAGGTGCAGTTCACCGACCGCAAGGGCAAGAAGATCACCGATCAGCTGGTTGCCGGCGGCTCCACACAAACCGAGCATGGCTTGATTCTGCACGATGATGTGATCGGCAGGATCGAAGGCACGGTCATCCTCACCGTACACGCCAAACGAGAGGCGCAGGTCAATCAGGTCTACCCCGAAAAGGACAGGAACAAGCCGTGGAAGTCCTCGCGCGCCATCGGCGGCTGGGAGTATGCGGTGATGCGCCCACGTCTGGCCGACTACGTGCTCTCCATGCCGCGTGGCGCGCAGATCATGTATCCGAAAGACATCGCCCAGGTCATCCAGCTTGGCGACATTCGCTCCGGCATGCGCGTGCTGGAATCCGGCGCCGGCTCGGGGGCGATGAGCGTCAACCTGCTGGACGCCGTAGGACAGGATGGCCACCTGACCACCATCGAGCTGCGCCCCGAATTCGCCAAGGTGGCCCAGGCCAATGCCACGCTGTACTACGGCGAGCAGCCGCAATGGTGGGACCTCAAAACCGGCGACTTCGATTCCGTGGCCGCCGAACTGCCCGAACATTGGTTCGACCGTATCATGCTCGACATGCTCGATCCGTGGAACAGGCTCGAACAGGCCTATCGCGTGATCGCCCCCGGCGGCGTGTTGGTCAGCTACGTAACCACCACCACGCAGATGAGCCGACTGGCCGAAGCCCTGCGCACGGCCGGCTGCTGGACCGAACCGCAGATCCAGGAAACCCTCGAACGCACATGGAAGGCCCAAGGCCTCGCCGTACGCCCCGACCATCAGATGATCGGACACACTGGTTTCCTTGTCGTTTCGCGCGCCATGGCCCCCGGCTTCGAGGCACTGCGCAAACGCGACCGCGTGACCAAGGACACGTCCACCGACATCGACTCCCTCACCGAAGAGCAGCGCGAAGCCCAGATCGAAGAGCTGGAACTGCGTGATATCTCCGATCACAAACTACGTAAGGTGCTGCGCGATCTCGACCGTCAGGTCGGCCGGCTCGCCGACACCGACGAATAAGCGCCGAATGATGGGTCGCCGGCCGTTTCGACGGCCCTATACTGGAAGCAATACAGGGCCGAGCAGCGGTTCGTGAAGGGAGCCACGGATGGGCATCAAGCTGAACAAGGTCGCCAAGGCAGCCAAGGAATATGACCATGTCCTCATCATCATGAGGCATGCCAAGGCTGAGCCGTTCGGAGACAAGGGCGATGTCGAGCGTGAGCTCACCGAGAAAGGCCTCAAACAGGCCAAAGCCGTGGGCAAGGGTGTCGAAGCGCTGGGATTGGTGCCCGACCGGATTTCCTGCTCGTCCGCCACCCGCACCCGGCAGACGCTGGATCGCATGCTCAAGACGTTCGGTGACAAGCCGATCGTCGATTATCGCATCAGCCTGTATGACGGGGGAGTGCAGGCCGTGTTCGACGAACTCGCCCACGTCAAGGACAAGACCCATGTGTTCATGATCGTCGGTCATGAGCCTACCGTGTCCATCAGCGCGCAATGGCTCGCCTCTGCCGACTCCGATTCGGAACGTCTTGATCTGCTGAATCTGGGTCTTTCGCCGTCCTCCATCGTGATTATGGGCTCAGATAAGCCGTTCGATGAATGGCAGGTGCACAGTGGCGAACTGCTCGCCGTCATCAATGCGAAGGACTTCGACTGATTCCATCGCGTCGGCTGGTTTCCATGGTCCGGTGCCACCGGTGATGATGAGGCAAGTCCGCCAGCAATCTGGCGGACCGTTCGTGTTTTCCGGCATGAGGTGTAGTCTCGGCTTTACGCGATGACGCGAGGCCAGTACATGATGCTATAAGTTCCATCTATAACGACACTCTACGATCATTTATAAGCTGTGAATCCGGGCGTTTTGCTACCCTAAGTCGGGTTACGAACGCTTACATTGGAGGATTCATGTCCACTCTGACTTCCGTCTCCGGCTTTCCCCGCATCGGGCAGAACCGCGAACTGAAGAAGATCATCGAAGGCTACTGGAAGGGCGCCAACGACCTGGCCATCGTCAAGGCCACCGCCGTCGAACTGCGCGCCAAGCACTGGAAGCTGCAGCAGGCCGCCGGCATCGACCTCATTCCCAGCAACGACTTCAGCTACTACGATCAGATGCTGGACACCGCCATCCTCCTCAACGTGATTCCGAAGCGTTACGAGCGTCTCGCCTTCGATAACCAGGAGGACACGCTCTTCGCCATGGCCCGCGGCTACCAGGGCGACAAGGGCGACGTGACCGCCCTGCCGATGAAGAAGTGGTTCACCACCAACTACCATTATCTGGTGCCTGAAGTCGAGTCGGCCGCGGAGATCAAGCTCAACTCCACCAAGCCGTTCGACGAGTTCAACGAGGCCAAGGCGCTGGGCATCGACACCAAGCCCGTGTTCATCGGCCCGTACACGTTCCTGAAGCTCGCCCGCACTCCGGAAGCCACCGAGCTCGAGCTCGACAAGGGCCTGGTCAACGCCGTGGCCGCCGTCTACGTCGAAGTGCTCGCCAAATTCAACGAACTCGGTGCCGCATGGGTCCAGCTTGATGAGCCGTACCTCGTGCTCGACAAGGAGCCGGGCGATGTTGAACTCTTCAAGACCCTGTACACCAAGATCCTGTCCGCCAAGGGCAACGTCAAGGTGCTGCTCAACACCTACTTCGGCCACATCGCCGACGTGTACGAGACCGTCAACCTGCTCGGCTTCGACGGCATCGGCCTGGACCTCAACGAAGGCCGCGAGGAGAACCTCGAGGCCGTCGCCAAGTACGGCGTGGCCTCCAACACCATCATCTTCGCCGGCGTGATCAACGGCCGCAACATCTGGCGCAACAACTACGCCACCTCCCTCGGCCTGGTCGATGCCCTGAAGCAGGTCACCGCCAACGTGGCCGTCTCCACCGCATCCTCCCTGCTGCACGTGCCGTTCAGCACCGAAGGCGAGACCGGCATCCCGGCCGAAGACCTCAAGCACTTCGCGTTCGCCGTCCAGAAGCTCGACGAGCTCAAGGAAGTCGCCGCCCTGGCCGACGCCACCGAGGACGAGAAGAAAGTCTCCGCCGCCCTCGCCGCCAACCAGGCTCTGTTCGACGGCACCCGCGTGGCCGCCGACCCGGCCGTCGCCGAGCGCATCGGCAAGCTGTCCGACGCCGACTACGTGCGTCAGCCTGCCCGCGAGGAGCGTCAGGCCCTGCAGCGCGAGGCCCTCGGCCTGCCGCTGCTGCCGACCACCACCATCGGCTCCTTCCCCCAGACCAAGGAGATTCGCGCCGAGCGCGCCAAGCTGCGCAAGGGCGAGGTCACCAAGGAAGCCTACGACGAGTTCATCAAGGCCCAGATCGACGCCGTCATCAAGAAGCAGGAGGAGATCGGCCTCGACGTGCTGGTCCACGGCGAGTTCGAGCGTAACGACATGGTCGAATATTTCGGCCAGAACCTCAACGGCTTCCTGTTCACCAAGAACGCTTGGGTTCAGTCCTACGGCACCCGTTGCGTCAAGCCCCCGATCGTCTGGGGTGACGTGTCCCGCGCCAACCCGATCACCGTGGAATGGTCCGCGTACGCCCAGTCCAAGACCGACCATGTAATGAAGGGCATGCTCACCGGCCCGGTGACCATCCTCAACTGGTCCTGGCCGCGCGAGGACATCACCCACGAGGAGCAGACCAAGCAGCTCGCCCTCGCCATCCGCGACGAAGTGCTCGATCTCGAGGCCGCCGGCATCAAGGTCATCCAGATCGATGAGGCCGCCCTGCGTGAGAAGCTGCCGCTGCGCAAGTCCGACTGGCACGTCAAGTACCTCGACTGGGCCGTTCCGGCCTTCCGTCTGGTGCACTCCGCCGTCAAGCCGACCACCCAGATCCACACCCACATGTGCTACTCCGAGTTCAACGACATCATCCGCGACATCGACGCGATGGATGCCGACGTGATCTCCTTCGAAGCCTCCCGTGGCGATCTGGTGGTGCTCGACGCCATTCACGACGCGCACTTCGAGACCGAGGCCGGCCCGGGCGTCTACGACATCCACTCCCCGCGTATTCCTTCCGAGAAGGAGATCGAGGATCGTGTCTACGAGATCCTTGACAAGATGGATGTCAGGAAGGTGTGGATCAACCCCGACTGCGGTCTGAAGACCCGTGGCAACGCCGAAACCTGGCCGAGCCTTGAACATCTGGTCGCTGCCGCCAAGGCCGTGCGCGCCAAGCTCGAGAAGTAGGACCTTATGAGGCCCCCGCTGGCGGGGGGCTGTCGCCACAGGCGACTGGAGGTGGTAATGACGCAATTCCAACCGCCCCCAGTCCGGCATCCGCCGGACAGCCCCGCCAGCGGGGGCAACTTCATACGTGTAGTAAGGAACTCAATATGCATTCCCCGATGTTCACTCTCGAGGTATTCCCGCCCAAGCGCAACGCGCCGGTCGGCACCATCTACGACACCCTCGACGGGCTCGAGGGCCTGAACCCCGACTTCATTTCCGTGACCTACGGCCATGGCTCCCACTCCGACCGCACCGCCACCGCACGCATCGCCCATACGATCAGCAAGGAATACGGCATACCAGCAGTCGCCCACCTCACCGCCCTGTACTCCGACAAGGCCAAGATCGACGAAGCGCTTGACATGTTCGAAGAAGCCGGCGTGAGCGCCGTGCTCGCCCTGCGCGGCGATTACATCGACGGTGAGCAGGCGGTCGGCGAATTCAACCACGCCAGCGACCTCGTATCCTACATCCGCTCCGTGAAGCCGGATCTCAAGGTGTTCGGCGCCTGCTACCCAGAAGGCCATTACCAGGCCGACACCATCGACCAGGATATCGAGAACCTCAAGGTTAAGGTCGATGCCGGAGCCACGCATCTGATTTCCCAGTTGTTCTACGACAATGAGGACTTCTACCGTTTCCTCGACAAGGCGCGCGTCGCCGGCATCACCGTGCCGATCGAGGCGGGCATCATGCCGGTGCGTGGCGCCAAGTCCGTGCGTCGCATGGCTGAGCGCAACGCCTCGCGCATCCCGGACAAGCTCAACACCCTGCTGAACAAGTGGGAGGACGACATCCAGTCCCTGCGTACCGCCGGCATCCTCTACGCTTCCGAGCAGATCGCTGACCTCGTGGCCCACGGCGTGGACGGCGTCCACCTGTATTCGATGAACCACCCCGCCACCACGCGCCGTATCTGGCGCAATACGGAACCGTTGTTCCTCGGTACGCAAGGTTGACGCATATCGCGGCGCGGCGCATCTCCATGCGTCGCGCCGCGACGTTAATCTGCTGGCGAAACCCAGAGTTCCCCCAGCGGCCGATGGATATCATGAACGTGCAAGCAACCAAAGCGATGGAAGGAAGTCCGTTATGTGCACTGGTGTCCGTTTCTCCGATGATGAGGGCAACACCTATTTCGGCCGTAATCTCGACTGGAGTTTCTCATATGGGGAGACCATCCTGGTCACTCCGCGCGGCTACCACTATGACACGGTGTTCGGTGCGGGCGGCAAGGCGAAGCCGAACGCGGTGATCGGCGTGGGCGTGGTCATGGCCGATAGGCCGATGTATTTCGACTGCGCCAATGAACATGGTCTGGCCATCGCCGGCTTGAATTTCCCCGGCTACGCCTCGTTCGTCCACGAACCGGTCGAAGGCACGGAAAACGTCGCCACGTTCGAATTTCCGCTGTGGGTGGCACGCAATTTCGACTCCGTCGACGAGGTCGAGGAGGCGCTCAGGAACGTGACGCTCGTCTCCCAGATCGTGCCGGGACAGCAGGAGTCTCTGTTGCACTGGTTCATCGGCGACGGCAAGCGCAGCATCGTCGTCGAGCAGATGGCCGATGGCATGCACGTGCATCATGATGACGTCGATGTGCTGACCAATCAGCCGACGTTCGACTTCCATATGGAAAATCTGCGCAACTACATGTGCGTCAGCAACGAGATGGCTGAACCGACTTCATGGGGCAAGGCCTCCTTGACCGCCTGGGGTGCGGGTGTGGGCATGCATGGCATCCCGGGCGACGTGAGCTCCCCGTCGCGCTTCGTTCGTGTGGCCTACACCAACGCGCATTACCCGCAGCAGAACGATGAAGCCGCCAATGTGTCGCGTCTGTTCCACACCCTCGGCTCCGTGCAGATGGTGGACGGCATGGCGAAGATGGGCGACGGCCAGTTCGAACGCACGCTGTTCACCAGCGGATATTCGTCCAAGACCAACACCTATTACATGAACACCTATGATGACCCCGCCATCCGTTCCTACGCCATGGCCGATTACGATATGGATTCCTCGGAGCTCATCAGCGTCGCTCGATGACTCCTTCCCGGCTCATGCCCCATTCGGAAGGGCATGAGCGTATATAGTGGAATCTTATGGAATCGTCGATGTTCAAACCCAGCTCCATGGACCTCATCAGGGCAGGTCTGCAAGACCTCGACAAGGCCCGCATCTTGTTCGACCAGCTCAAGGCGGACGACATTCCCGATGAGCGATGCGCCGAACTGCTGAGCGTGCTGGCCCACGCCTGCGACCCCGATGTGGCATTGAGCAATTTCGTGGATATCGTCAACGCGATGCAATCCAGCCAGCGCGATCTGAAACACGTCATCCCCGACAACAACGCCCTGAAGCGTCTGGTCACGGTGCTCGGCGTTTCCGACGCGATGGGCAAGTTCATGCGCTTCAAGCCGCAGCTTGTGGAGGCCGCAGCAGTCGACAACTGCAACAGCCATCTGTTCAATCACGCGCAACGCCGTGCACGTCTGCTCAAGGCGGTCGGCGCGGACCCGGACGAACCGGCCATGCCCGTCGCCTCCAAGGATCTGGCCGAAGCGGCCACGGCCTTGCGTTCCAGCTACCGGAACCAACTGGCCGCCATCATCGCCCAGGATGCCGTGGCGGACGACCCGACCTCCATCCAACCGACCATCAGCCGCGAACTGTCCGACCTCGCGGACGCGGCACTCGAAGGCGCGCTGGCCATCGCCCGTCACGAAACCGAGGGCAGCGAGCATGTGCGCTTCACCATCATCGGCATGGGCAAACTCGGCGCACAGGAACTGAACTACGTTTCCGACGTGGACCTCATCTACGTGGTCGAACCGGTCGACAAGGACGTGGACCATCAGACGCTGATTCGCGTGGGCACCAAGATGGGCATCATGCTGCAGCGCGTCTGCCAGTCCGCCATCATGGGCGTGGCCGAGCAGCCGCTGTGGCAGATCGACGGCGGCCTGCGCCCGGAAGGCAAGGACGGCGCGCTGGTGCGCGTGCTCTCCTCGCACAAGAACTATTACGAGCAGTGGGCCGAGAACTGGGAGTTCCAAGCGCTGCTCAAGGCCCGCCCGGTGGCCGGCGACCCCGACCTCGGCCAGGCCTACATGGACATGACCCGGCCGTTCGTGTGGAGCGCGTCCAAGCGCAAGAACTTCGTCTACGACTGCCAGAAAATGCGCAAGCGCGTGGAGGATTTGATTCCCGCACCCCTGAAGGACCGCGAGATTAAGCTCGGCCGCGGCGGCCTGCGCGATGTGGAATTCACCGTGCAGATGCTCCAGCTCGTACACGGCCGCACCGACGAATCGCTGCGCTGCAGCAACACGCTCGACTCGCTGCAGCGCCTGTCCGAAGGCGGCTATGTCTCGCGCAAACAGGCCGTGCGCATGTCCCAGGACTACCGCTTCGAGCGCGTGATGGAACATCGCCAGCAGATCTGGTCCCTGAAGCGCACGCACCTGTTCCCGGACCTCGGCCGGGCCTCGGTCGGAGGCCTCGAAAAGAAGCGCGACATCGACGTGGACGAGTTCAACCAGAACCAGGAGCTGCGCCGACTCGCCCGCGCATTCGGCCTGCACCCGGAAGAACTCGTCGACAAGTATGACGACACCCGCCGCGAAGTGCGCCACTTGCACCTCGACATCTACTATCGCCCGATGCTGCCGGTCAATGCCCAGATGGAGAACGACCAGATCGTCCTGAGCGTCGAGGCAGCACAGGAGCGATTCGAATCCATCGGCTTCGGCGACCCGGACGCCGCCATCCGCCACGTGCAGGCGCTCACCGCCGGCGTGGGGCGCGCGGCCAAAATCAACCGCATCATCCTGCCCGCCGTCTTGCAGTGGTTGGGAGAGGGCCAGAACCCGGACATGGGCCTGCTCAACTGGCGCAAACTGGAGGAGAACTTCGGCACCGAATCCGGCTACCTCGGCTTCCTGCGCGACTCCACCTCCGCCGCCCAGCGCCTGTGCCACATCCTGTCCAACTCGCGATTCCTGGGCGACGCGCTCAACAAGTCGGTCGAATCGATCAGTTGGCTTGGCGACGACGACAATCTGCAGGCCCGCACGCGCGAGGCCTTGGACGTGCAGACCGGTTCGGCGCTGGAACGCTTCGGCTCGAACATCAATGAGTTCGCCACCTCCATGCGCGCCATGCGCCGCCACGAAATCGAACGCATCGGCCTGTCCTGGATGAGCGGCGTAATCAGCGATTCCGACAGCCTCAAAGCCATGACCGACGTGTACGACGCGATCATCGACGCCTCCCTGACCTGGGCCGTGCGCCACCAGATCGCCGCGTTCGGCGTCGAAACCGCGCCGGCCGGCATCACCGTCATCGCCATGGGCCGTTACGGCGGGCGCGAAGTGAACTTCAGCTCCGATGCGGATGCCATCCTCATCTACCGTCCGGCAGACGACGCCGACGACGGCCAAGCCAACGCTTTCGCCAAAAAGGTCGTGGAAGACCTGCGCAACATTCTGCAAGGCCCGACGACGCTGGAGCCCAAGATCGAACTCGACCTGGACCTGCGCCCGGAAGGCAAGAACGGTCCGCTCGTACGCTCCTACGCCTCCTGCGAGGAATACTACGAATCCTGGGCTTCGACCTGGGAGCGCCAGGCGCTGCTGCGCGCCCGGTACGCAGCCGGCGACGCCGAACTGGCGCGAGACTTCCTGATCAACATCGCCGACCCGCTGCGCTACCCGACCACGGAGCTGACCGAGGCCGAATTGCAGAACATCCGCAAGCTCAAGGCCCGTATGGAGGCCGAGCGTCTGCCGCGCGGCGTGCGTCGAGAACGTCATCTGAAGCTCGGCAAGGGCGGCTTGTCTGACGTGGAATGGACCGTGCAGCTCATGCAGCTCCAGCACGCCGGCGATATCAAGGATCTGCGCGTCAACGGCACGTTGGAGGCATTGGACGTGCTGGAATCCAAGAAGCTTATCAGCGCTATCGACGCGATTCAGCTGCGCAAGGCATGGACGTTGTGCACCGCGGCCCGCAACGGCAACTATCTGTGGAGCGGGCGCGCCAACCAGGCCGATATTCTGCCTGATGACATCTATTCGCTGGGCGGCATCGCCGTCTACCTCGGCTACGGCGCCCACCGCGGCCAGCATTTCGAGAACGACCTTTTGGCCGTGATGCGCAAGTGCCGTGACGTCTGCCAGAGGCTGTTCTACGGTCAGGTTGACGAAGATGCCCAGAGCGGCGGTACGCGTATGCATGTGCTGGCACCGCGATTGGAGTATAATCGACGCCTTGCACAGCGGTGAACGCCACAAGCTTCACATTCATTAGGTCGATTTGCCGTTCATTAGGTCGGTTACTTCTGTAGAGCGGTGTTGGAATGGCGCCATTCCAACACCGTATGAAGTGAAACACTGACCTAATGAACGGCAAATCGACCTAATGAATAGTTTTTTCTGCATGCTTCACCACGAAATTCAGTAATTCATTGTTCCCAAGGGTGAACACTCCGTGAACGCGGCTGTCCGAAAAATGGCGTAAGTTAAATTAGGTCACACAAGAGTGGCCACCTGAAACCACGAGCGAAAAGGTGAGCCTTGTCTGAAGAAACACCCATGGTCGGCAAAAGCGTTGTGACGCTGGACGGCCTGTCAACAAACCAGATCCTCGATATTCTGCATAAGGCCGCATATATTGACGGCCATCGTAAGGAAGTGGCTCACGCTTGTGACGGACGCGTGCTCGCCACATTGTTCTATGAGCCCTCCACCCGCACCCGTTTGAGCTTCGAGACCGCAATGCTGCGTCTCGGCGGCAAGGTCATCGGCTTCGCCGGCGCGCAGCTGGCCTCTGTGACCAAGGGTGAGTCCATTGCCGACACCTTGAAGACCGTGTCCAACTATGTGGACGTGGTGGCCATCCGCCATCCGAAGGAAGGCGCCGCTTTGGTGGCCTCCCGCGCCGCCTCCGTGCCGGTGATCAACGCCGGCGACGGCGGTCATATGCACCCCACCCAGACGCTGGCCGACCTGGCCACGCTACAGTCGCGCTTTGGCCGCATCACCGACCTGACCGTGGGTCTGTGCGGCGACCTGACCTTCGGCCGTACCGTGCACTCCCTGATTGAGACCCTGTGCCGCTTCGGTAACGTGCGCTTCGTGCTCATCAGCCCGGACGAGCTCAAGACTCCGCAGTATGTGATCGACCGCATCAACGCTACGCCAAGCTGTTCCTATGTGGAAGTGCGTGACCTGGCCTCCGTGATGGGCGACCTCGACGTGCTGTACATGACCCGCGTGCAAAAGGAACGCTTCTTCAACGAAGACGACTACCTGCGTCTGCGCGATACCTACATTCTCGACGAAGAGAAGCTGCGGCTCGCCAAGCCGTCCATGGCCGTGCTTCACCCGCTGCCGCGCGTCAACGAAATCGCCGTGGACGTGGACGATGATCCGCGTGCCGCCTACTTCGAGCAGGTCAAGAACGGCATGCTCGTGCGCATGGCCCTCGAAAGCACCGTGGTGGGCGACGAACTGCCCGGATACGAACCGCTCAACCCCAAGGAGGTTCAGGCCTGATGGAAGTCACCAGCATCCAGAACGGTATCATCATCGATCACGTGCCGGCTGGCACCTCGCTCAAGGTTCTCGACTATCTGAAGATCGACCCATCCAAAACCAAGCTGGCACTCATCATGAACGCCGACTCCAAGCGCTACGGTTCCAAGGACATCATCAAAATCGAAGATGACAAAGACATCGACCTCGACGTGCTCGGCTTCGTGGCCCGTCAGGCCACCGTGGATGTGGTGCGCGGTGGCAAGATCGTCGAAAAGAAACAGCCGAACCTGCCCGAACATATCGTGGGAGTGATCTCCTGTGTGAACCCGCGCTGCGTGACCACCACCGAGCCTGGCATCAAGCAGATGTTCCACCTCGTGCACTCCGAACGACTCGAATACCGCTGCGACTACTGCGACGAGGAAGCCAAACTGTGAGCATAACCCTACGCAACATCAAGGTCTGGAACACCGGCGAGATCATTGACCTCGTGGTGCCCGGGACCGCTGACGCCTACTTCGCCGACACTTCCTCCGTGGTTGATGGCGCCGATATCGATGCCACCGGTCTGACTCTGGCCCCTGGTTTTGAGGATCCGCACGTCCACTTCCGCGACCCCGGCCAGACATACAAGGAATCGATGGTCTCCGGTTGCCGTGCGTCGGCGTCCGGCGGATACACGAACGTACTCATCATGCCGAACACGTTGCCGGCATTGGACGGCCAGACCGTTACCGATGCTTCCGCTTCCGGCGCGAAGGAGGTTCTGGACGCCGGCTTCGACAACGTCATCGACTTCCTGCAGCAGTACGATGCCGCGCATAATGTGAAGCTGCCGGTCCGTTACGACCTGTGCGTGTGCGCGTCCAAGGATCGTGCCGGTCACGAGGCAAGCGATGTTGCCGATTGGCTGAAGTATGTGCCCGGCTTTGAGGATGACGCCAAGACACCAGCCATGCTGGCCCACCCTGTCACCGCAGTAAGCGATGACGGTTCTGCTGTGACCCCGGAGATTCTCGATCAGGTGCTGGAGAACGTCAAGACTTCCGATCTGTATCTGATTGAACATTGCGAGCATCACGATACGGGTGCCGTCAACGAGGGACCGGTTTCCCGCGAACTTGGCGTACCCGGCATTCCGGAAGACACCGAACTCAAGATCGTGGCTCGTGACATCGAAGCGGCCCGCCGCACCGGTGTCCACGTGCACTTCCAGCATGTGAGCACCGCGATTTCGTTTGAAGCTATTCGCAAGGCCAAGGCTGAAGGACTGCCGATCACTTGCGAAACCGCGCCGCATTATCTGGCATTGAGCGATGAGGCGTTGCTCAAGTACGGCACGTTGGCCAAGATGAACCCGCCGCTGCGCTCTGAAGCGGATCGCAAGGCCACCATCGCGGCCATCGCGGACGGCACGGTTGACCTGCTGGCCACCGATCATGCGCCGCATACGTTGGAAGAGAAGGAACTCGGATTCCTTGAAGCGCCCAATGGCATCATCGGCCTTGAATGCGCGTACGGCGTGTGCCACAAGGTGCTGGTGGACGGCGGCTTCATCTCTGATGAGCGTTTGATTGAGCTCATGTCCGTGGGGCCGGCCGAACTCATGGGCCATGCACCGACCGATGTGGCTGCGCTGGTCGAAGACTATGCGGAACCCGCGCCTACCGGTGAAGACCCGGATGGTGTGATTGCGGGGGAGCAGGTGGCCGACGCCGCCGAATCCGGGGCTTCGCAGCGTGAAGGCGTCAACCGGCTGCTTGATTTCAGTCATGTGGACGATGCCGATGCGGTCGACCTCGTGGTTCTTGACACCGCCGAGGAATGGACCGTGGATCCCGAGCAGTTCCACTCCAAGGCTCGTAACACCCCCTTCGGCGGCTGGCAGGTCACCGGACGTCCCCTCGCCACAATCATCGGCTCCAAGCTGATGTTCAGCCGTTTGTAGACAACACAAGGAGCAACATGGATCGCCTAATCGAAGCTATCGACAACACCCAGAACCCCAGCGTCGTGGGCCTTGATCCCACCGAGGCGTTGGTGCCGCCGCAGGTCGTGGCGAGCTTTGCCGACGAGGTACGCGATTCCGTGGAATCTCCGGAAGAGCTCGAATCCGCTCAGCTGGCCGTCGCCTACTTCGAATACAACCGCACGATTATCGACGCCATCGCCGATATCGTGCCCGCCGTCAAACCACAGATCGCCATGTATGAGGCGCTTGGCCCGGCCGGCGTGGACATCTACACAATGACCTGCGAATATGCGACCCAGCAAGGCCTCTACGTACTCGGTGACATCAAGCGTGGCGACATCGGCTCCACCGCGGCCGCCTACGCCCATCACCTGAACGGCGTGGGCGATTTCGACCCGTGGCATGAGGACGCGGTGACCGTCAACCCGTATCTCGGCACCGACGGCATCACCCCGTTCGTCGAGGCCGCCACCGAAGCGGACAAGGACATCTTCGTGCTCGTGCGCACCTCCAACCCGTCCTCCAGCGAACTGCAGATGCTTGATCTGGCCGACGGCACGAAAGTCTACGAACATGTGGCCGATCTGGTGGAAGGCTGGGGTGCCGAGACCATTGGCGACCACGGCTACTCCCGTGTGGGCGCGGTGGTCGGCGCCACACATCCGGAAGAAGGCAAGGCACTGCGCGCGCGCATGCCACACACGTTCTTCCTCGTGCCGGGCTACGGCGCTCAAGGCGGTACTGCCGCGGATGTGGCCGGCATGTTCGATGAGCAGGGCAGCGGCGCCATCGTCAACTCGTCGCGCGGCATCATCGGCGCGTGGAAGAAGAGCGGCAAATACTCCGAATCCATGACCGCCGACGAGGCGCTTGGCTTGGTGGCGGACAGCGCACGCCAGGCGGCACTCGACATGCGCGATAATCTGCGGGTTGCCGTATACCGGTAAGTAGACGAGTGTACTCCGCCCCCGCTGGCGGGGGCTGTCGGCAAAGCCGACTGGGGGTGGCCAGTCGTGGCCATAGAAAACCACCCTCAGTCTCGCTTCTCGAGCCAGCTCCCGCCAGCGGGAGCAATGCAGATGCTGAATAGGAACAACATGACAACTTTCACCCCCACTCATGATGTGGTTGCGGAGGCGACTGCGGCCGGATTCTTCCCGCCGCGTCACAACGTTGAAATCACACAGGTTGCGGAACTGACCGACCGCGTGATGCGATTGACATTCCGCGACCCGTTCATCGTCTCCCACGCCAAGCCCGCCCAGTTCGTCAACCTGTTCACGCACGACGACTTCATGCTCATGCCGCGTCCGTTCGGTGTCAGCGAGGTCAACGGTGATGAGGTTAGCGTGATCTTCGCCGTAGTGGGTCACGGCACCGAACAGCTGGCACAGCTGCAGGCCGACGACACCGTGGACGTGCTCGGCCCGCTCGGCCGCGGCTTCAACCTCAAGGAAGACGCCAACTACATCCTCGTCGGCGGCGGTCTTGGCGTACCACCACTGATCTACGCCGCGCAGAGGCTCGCCGAGCACGACGCCTCCTTCGCCACCGCCGTCTTCGGCTATCGCAACGACCACTTCGCCGAGGAATACGTTTCCCGGTACGCGGACTGGTCGTGGAGCATCGATGACGCCGAAGGCAACGTAGTCGACCTGCTCAACAAGCTCGAACAGGACGACGATTTGAAAGCCTACGATCGCAAACCGATCATCCTGTCCTGTGGACCGCTGCCGATGATGAAAGCCGTGGCCGCATGGGCCGCCGAACGCGACATCCCCGCGCAGCTGAGCATGGAACAGCGCATGGGCTGCGGCTACGGCACCTGCGTGCTGTGCACCATCGACACTGTGGACGGCCGACTCAAAGTCTGCTCCGACGGCCCGGTATTCACCCGCGAACAGCTCGGATGGGGGGAGTGACGATGAGCGCAAACAACCAGTCCGCGCAGGGCAACGACAACCACATCAACCTGTACGAACCCCACGTGTGGAAGCACCACACTAAGGTGGCCGGTCTGGAATGGAAGAACCCGGTCGGCACCGCCTCCGGCACATTCCAGTACGCCGCCGTCCGCTGGTTCTACGATGTCAGCCAGCTCGGCGCCGTATGTACCAAGGGTGCATCGCCCGTGCCGTGGGAAGGCAACCCCTCGCCGCGCACCGCCGAATCGCCGGCCGCGAACATCAACGCCGTGGGCCTGCAGAATCCCGGCGTCGACCACTATTTGGCCGAAGATCTGCCCAAGCTCAAGGCCGCGGGCGCATTCGTCATCTCCAACGTCGCCGGACATTGTGACGACGACTATGCCGAAGTGGTGGAAAAGCTCGCCGACTCCGACGCGGACATGCTGGAAATCAACGTCAGCTGCCCGAACGTCTCCGCCGGCGGCATGAGCGTAGGCGCCGACCCGGTGGCCCTCGCCAATCTGATGGACCGTCTGCGCCCATTGACCGACAAGCCGATGATCGTCAAACTTACGCCGAACGTCACCGACATCACCGTGCCGGCCCGTGCGGCCGTGGAACATGGCGCCGACGCCCTGAGCATGATCAACACGCTCAAAGGCATGCGCATCAACATTCGTAACGGCGAGCCGATCATCGCCAACGTCACCGGCGGCGTATCCGGTCCGGCCGTATTGCCGATCGGCCTGGCCGCCGTATACCACACACGCACCGTGCTGCCGGACATTCCGATCATCGGACTCGGCGGCATCGACAGCGGCGAAAAGGCGCTCGAATACCTGTACGCCGGCGCGAACGCCGTCGAAGTGGGCGCGGCCGCGCTCTTCGACCCGGTAGCCCCGCTGCGCGTCGCCCGCGAACTGGACGACCTGCTGGACAGCCGTCCCGAACTCGCTGCTAAACTGGCCGCAGGACAGACCTGGAGGTAAATCATGGCAGAAACACTCGCACATCGTTTCACGGAATTCCTGCTGGAATCCAATGCGTTGAAGTTCGGCGACTTCACACTGAAGTCCGGCCGTAAGAGCCCGTACTTCATCAACGCCGGCGCGTTCGACGACGGCAAGAAGATCGCCACGCTCGGCGCGTTCTACGCCGAGAAGATCAGCCAGGCCATCGTGCACAACACGATTCCCCGCAACATCGACACCGTGTTCGGCCCCGCCTACAAGGGCATTCCGCTGGCTGTATCCACTGCGATCGCACTGACCGCCGGCCACAACATGACCGTCGGCTACACGTTCGACCGCAAGGAGAAGAAGGACCACGGCGACGGCGGCTGGATGGTCGGCACCCCGCTGACCGACGGCATGAAGGTACTGCTCGTTGACGACGTGATGACCGCCGGCACCGCCGTGCGCGAAGTCATCCCCAAGCTCAAGGCCGAGGCGAACGTGGAAGTCGTGGGTCTGGTACTTTCCGTGGATCGCATGGAGAAGACCAAGGACTCCGACTTGTCCGCCGTCAAGGCCGTGGAAGCCGAGTTCGGTTTCCCGGTGCTTGCCATCGCCAACGTACGTGAGATCTTCGACGCCGCCGCCAAGATGAAGAACGCCGACAGCACCCCGCTGCTCAGCCACGACATCCAGCAGCGCGCCGCCGCCTACCTCGAAGAATACGGCGCCTGATCGTCTTCAATCTAAAACCAAAAGCGGGCTTGCGATCCCGCTTTTTTATTACGATTCATGAACAGCAGCACCATATTAAGGCAAAAGCTTTGGCAAGGAGTGTGCTATGAACTGGTTAGTTGGTATAGGGCTGTTTGCGCTCGTGGGGATATGCAGTTACTTCGGTATCGAGCATCATCTGGACAGCAAAGCGAACAAGTTGTCGCAAGGTAATGAAGAAGACCGCCGAGATGCTGCCGAATTACGTGATATCGCCGCCAAAATCGATCACGGCAAGTATTACCCGATGCTGTAACGGGCAATCTGGGCCTAAATTGATGCTATCTCCGTTTCGAGGGGCTGATGTCGTGGTTTCCAGAGGTCTACTTCCGTTTCGAGGGGCTGATGCCCAAGTAGAAGCAGCATGAAAATGGCGGAATGACGTTGGTGTGATGCCGCTCATACTCGGGATATGACGGATGAACAGCCCCTTGAAACGAAGATAGATGTCTCCAGAAGGCCAAATCAGCCCCTCGAAAGCGAGATAGGGTTCTAAACTCCGGAACCGGGTCGCCTGTGATGAAAACCCGCGCGGCGTAGAATTACCGTGGGTTCGTTGCATTCGAACAAGGAAGGCCGCTATGGGGAACATCACCGACGATATTCGGCAACATTTCGACGCTTTCGCCGAACTGCCGTTCACCGAGGCGGACAGCCTCGCTTTGTCCCAGTTGGCCTATGCGCGCATGCCGGATAACGTGCCGCGCTATCACGAGAATGCAGAGACCGCCGACGGCATGATCGTCACGGTTCCGATTCACGATTTGCTGCGTGCCGAATGCTATGACGACATGTTCGGCAAGATGTGGTCGCCTTCGATGAACGTCGATCTGTTACGTGCGATGAGCGAGAGCCCACGTTGGAGGAACCTACGCGTAGGTGCATACGTGGACGAATTCGATGCCGAAACCACCAAGCAGTTCTCGGCCTGCGTGTTCGAACTGGGTAACGGCACGCTCTATGTGGCTTTTCGCGGTACCGACAGCTCGATCGTCGGGTGGAAGGAGGACTTCATGATGGCGTTCCGCCGCCCGGTCGCCTCGCAGGAGGCCGCCGCATGTTATCTGACCGAGCTGGCTGACCATTGGGCCGGGCCGATTATGGTCGGCGGCCATTCCAAAGGCGGCAATCTGGCGGTGTATGCGGCGGCCAATGTGCCTAGCGAGATTCAGGAACGTATCGCGGTCGTATATTCGCACGATGGACCTGGATTCGATGAGGCGTTCTTCGATGAAGACGGGTACGTACGCATTGCGTCGAAGATCCATAAATCGGTACCGGGCTCGTCGATTATCGGCATGCTGTTTGAGACTCGTGAGCATGTGGAAGACGGCTATACGGTGGTCAGCAGCGATGGAGCCAGCATCATGCAGCATTTCGCATTGCACTGGCAAGTCGATCATGGCCAATTCGTACAGGCTGATGGACTGACAAGTAGCGCGCAATACCTGGCACGCACGATCAACGGATGGATGGCAAAATACGACGACGAGCATCGCCGCAAGTTCATCGAAAACCTGTTCGCGATCTTCGAGGCCGGCGGATACGCCACATTCGGCGACCTCACTTCGCATTTGACACAGTCATTGCCGGTTATGCTCGCCGCGGCCCGCAACATTGATGTCGAAGATCGCGACGTGATGATCGAAGTGCTCAAAGGCTTCGCCGCGACAGCCGCCACGTCGGTAATCTCGGCCAAGTAGTCGGAGGCCATCAAACTGGTTTTGCCAGTCAGTCTCAATAGCGCAAGAGCCGGCCCCTGAGATACTCAGGGCGTCCGGCTCTTACTTCCATTTCCCCAGCGGGGTTGGCTTAATCGCGGTATATCTCACTGCTGACCATGCCTGTTTTACTTACTCCTAATCAATGAGTTTGTAGCCGTGATCGGCGACTACGGACTTGAGCTTGGTGAGGTAGGTTTCGGCGGCCTTGGAGAGCTTGGAGCGCTCGTTGGTGATCCAGCCGACCAGCATCGTCTCATCGGTGTCGAGCGGCACGGTGACGATCTTCTCGTTGTTGAGGTCGCCGTTGTCGATGCCGGTGCACACTGTGTAGCCGTTGAGGCCGATGATGAAGTTCAGGATTGTGGCGCGGTCGGTCACGTTGATTTGCTTGGGGGAGTACTCCGGCCAGACCGCTTCCTCATAGAAGTAGAACGAGCCTTCCTCGCCCTGCTCGTACTGGATGAACGGGTATGGCTTGAGGTCCTCCATGGTGATGACCTTCTTGGAGGCCAGTGGGTTGTTGCGCGAGATGAACACGTGCAGCGGCGCGCGGAAGAGCGGATGGAATTCGAGGTGCTTCTCGCGCAGGAGCTTGCCGATCACATCCTTGTTGAAATCGGACAGGTAGATGATGCCGATTTCGGACTGCATGTTGGCGACCTGGTTGATGATGTCGCGCGTACGGGTCTCGCGGATGGTGAACTCGTATTCGTCGGACTTGATGGAGTTGATCATCTCCACGAACGCTTCGACGGCGAACATGTAGTGCTGGGTGGAGACCTGGCACAGCTGCTTGCGCGGCTTGGCGTGCTTGTAACGCTCTTCGAGCAGATCGGCCTGATCAAGCACCTGACGGGCGTAGGTCAGGAATTCCGCGCCGTCCACGGTCAGGGCGATGCCCTGCGAGGAGCGGGTGAAAATCTCGATGCCCAGCTCGTTCTCCAGTTCCTTGACCGACGAGCTCAGGGCCGGCTGGGAGACGTACAGAGCGTGGGATGCCTCGTTCATCGAGCCGCATTCGACGATTTTGACGATGTATTTCAGCTGCAGCAGTGTCATAAGGTCTATTTATAGCCTGAGGGATAGTCGGGAGAAGGGTTTATAGCCGTACTCCGAGCTGGGCGAGGGATTCGCGTGCCTGCAGCGCGTTTTCGAAGAGAAGTCCGTGGATGCCGACTTCGTTGGCTCCGACGATGTTCTTGGCGGTGTCATCGAAGAACACGCAGTTGCCGGCGGTCAAGCCAAAGTGGTTCAAAGCCAGCTCGTAGATGTCGGCGTTGGGCTTGTGCATTTTCTCCACGCCGGAGACCACCGTGCCCTGCAGCAGTTCCTCGAGACGCGGGAATTTTTCGAATGCCAGATGGAACGTCTCGTGAGACCAGTTGGTCAGCCCCCACACGCCGTAGCCATGGGCCTTGAGATCTTCGAGCAACTCGACCATGCCCGGCAGCGTGCGGGGTAGCGCGTCATCATAGTGCGCGATGTAATATTCAAAGATCGCGGCAAGCTCATCGCCTTGTTCACGACGGACGTCGGGCAGGATATCGGCCAGGTCCTCGCCGGCATCCATGCGATCCTCGTAATGGAAAAAGCCACATGGATCATCGTTGGCACAAATACGGTTCACCACGTCGTCGGGAAACTTACCTTCGAGGCATGCGCGGGTATTCCAGTCCAGCAGCACGCCGCAGAAGTCGAAAATCACATCGGTGATGGGGGAGTTGGCCATGATGCTCCTTGGTTTGTGGGCTATCTTCAGTGGTTCCTGTAATTAGTGTACGGGTTGATTGCCCAAATTGGGGTACATGGAGTTTAATTCTTGGCTCAACCTTTGCCAGGCTTTTCTCTCCCTCCATCTCGGCTTCGCCGACCCACCTCCCTCATCAGAGGGAGGTCATATTATTCGGCGAGGCCAAGAACTACGCAATTACGTCGGCGATGGCTTCGGGAATCGCGCGAATCACGTCACCGGCTACAATCGGGTGTCCGAGCGTCATGAAGCGCTGATGATGTCCCTGGCCCACCAGTTCCGGTTCCTGCCAGCCCTGCTGCTCAGATTCCGAAGCGATTGCGGCGGCCATGCCATGCAGATAGGCCGCGGAGGCGACAGTCTCCGCTGTGGTAATCAACGCATCCTGCTGGGCGAGCAAGGCACCGGTAAGACCTGCCAGCACATCACCGGCACCAGCGGCGGCCAGCCATGCCGGCGCGCTGCCAGAAACATAGACATGATCCTCGTCCACCACAATGGTCACCGCGCCCTTCAGCAGCACGGTCGCACCGGTCAGCTCATGCGCACGCAGAGCACAAGCCAACAGATGAATCTGCACATCGTCAACGGTGTAAGGTTCACGCGGCTCAGCATGTTCGGCCGCATCCTGCCGCGCTTCCAGCCGATTCAGCAACTTGGCCATCTCGCCGGCGTGAGGCGTAATCACTACCTGCCCTGGCACACGTTCGGGCAACAAGTCAAGTGCGCCGGCATCCACCACGATTGGTGGCATGTCATAAGCATTGCCGGCATCGTCTTCAGCAGACGCATCATAATGCTTGAGCAAGGCCGCTATGGTTTCGCGTTGCATATCCGTGCCGGCACTATCGGCATCGGCATCCGGTACACCGGAGCCGACGACCCAGGACTGTACATGTCCCTTGCCGATCACGGCTTCCGGCAGCGCGGCAAGCACCATATTCTGGGCACGTTCCGGTCCGAGATAGCGGACCATGCCGGTATTCGCGCGTGCGGCCGCACGGGATGTCAGCACCGCGGCACCCGGATAGGACTGCGAACCAGTGACCAATCCGACCACGCCGCGTGAATACTTGCCATCCTCAAAACGAGGAAGACGAATCGAGTCGGCGGCAAAGGTGTTGTTCACGACTTCGACCGCAGGTTCACGCTCGTCAATATCGAATCCAAAATCGACCAACTCGATTCGACCACACGAGAACGTTGCGGGAGGCAGCACGGCGCACGGTTTCATCGCACCAAACGTCGCCGTGACCGTAGCGGGAATGTACGGGCCGGGCAATGAACCGTCGTTGACCCCGATGCCGGACGGCGTATCCACCGCGAGCACCAGCGGAAAGTCACCGGACGATTCGCGGTTGGGAAGAGCCGGCTCATCAGGGATCTCACCGTCAAGACCTAAGGCGGAAGCCAACGCTGCGGGGATTCCACGCAATGCGCCTTCGATGCCGATGCCGGTCATCGCATCGATAATGAGATGCGACTGCTGAGCCACAGACACCGCGGTTTGCAGGCGTTCGCCCGCCTCGCCAGCGGAGAAGCCGGACGAACAGCCGGAAATTTCGGCGGCCGGGTCAAGTACCAAGACTTTGCCGCCAGCGCGAACGAATGCGGCGAATCCGGCCTCATGCAACGACTTGCCCACGGCTATTGCAGTAACCTTGGCACCCTCCTGCGCCAGAGCGGCGGCGGCGAACAGCCCATCGCCGCCATTGTCGCCGGCCCCGGCAAGCAGCACGATGGAAGTATCCTCGAGCGCCAGATCCTCGTCATCCAGCATGCCGGCAGCAATATGGGCTGTGGCCTGTGCGGCCATGCGCATCAGCGGCACGCCCTTATCCAGCAGCGGACGTTCCATATCCCGCACCGTGCCGGAGTCATAGGCACTATGCAATAACAGTTCACGGCGATCGACGTCATCGGCGTATTCCATGGCAGACCCCTTTGCGGTGCTTACGAACGAACACCATTGATTTTAGCCCGTTTGCCGAGTCACGCCGATAGCAAACATGAACATTCATGCTGTCGTCCACCTTCTTCATGGCTTCCGTTACTATGGTCTGTTGGTTTAACAGGACTCTATACGGAAAGCAGCAGGTGAAGCATGGCGATCGAGGCACAGGGTCTGGAGATTCAGATCGGCGCGCGCACCCTGCTCCATCCCACCAATTTCCATGTGGCCAAGGGAGACAAGATTGGTCTGGTGGGCCGCAACGGTGCCGGCAAGACCACGCTGACCCGTGTGATCACCGGCGACATGCTGCCGACCGCCGGCAAAGTACGTGTTTCCGGCAAGCTTGGCTACCTGCCTCAGGACACGCACGCTTCCGATCCCACGCAGACTGCGCTCGACCGCATGATGAGCGCGCGTGACATCGCCACCATCATCAACCGTATCCGCAAGGCCGAGAAGGAAATGACCGACCCGGATCCGGACGTGATGACCAAGGCCATGAACCGTTACGACAAGGCCATGCAGGACTTCGACAAGGCCGGTGGCTATGCGGCACAGTCCGAGGCGATTTCCATGGCGACTTCGCTTGGCTTACCGCAGGAGGTCATGGAACAGCAACTTGGCACCCTGTCCGGCGGTCAGCGCCGTCGTATCGAACTAGCGCGAATCCTGTTCTCCGACGCCGATACGTTGATTCTCGACGAGCCCACCAACCATTTGGACGCGGACTCCATCGAATGGCTGCGCGGCTACCTGAAGAAGTACGAGGGCGGCTTCCTGGTCATCTCCCACTCCACGGAATTGCTGGATGAAGTGGTGAACAAGGTGTGGCATCTGGACGCGCAACTCGGCCAGATCGACATGTATTCACTGAGCTGGAAGGCCTATCTGCACCAGCGCGTGGTTGATGAGGAGCGTCGCCGCCGTGAGCGTGAAGTGGCGGAGAAGAAGGCCGAACGCTTGATGAAGCAAGGCATTCGTCTGCATGCCAAGGCCACCAAGGCGGTGGCCGCGCAGAACATGATGCGCCGCGCCGAGAAACTGCTGGAGAACACCTCGGAGGCGCAGAAGGCCGAGAAGGTGGCGGATATTCGCTTCCCCGAGCCAGCACCGTGCGGTCGTACGCCGATTATGGCCAAGGATATTTCCAAGGCGTATGGTTCCAATATCGTGTTCGCCGGCGTGAATCTGGCTATTGACAAGGGCTCACGTGTGGTGATTCTCGGCTACAACGGCGCCGGTAAAACCACTACGCTGCGTCTACTGGCCCACATCGAGGAACCGGACACCGGTTCTGTGGAATACGGTCACGGCTGCAAAATCGGCTACTTTGCGCAGGAGCACGATACGTTGGATCTGAACGCCACTGTATTAGAGAACCTGCAACACGTGGCTCCCGAGCTCGACAACACACAGGCCCGTTCTATTCTCGGCTCGTTCCTGTTCTCCGGCGATGACGCGATGAAGCCGGCTCATGTGCTATCCGGCGGTGAGAAGACCCGTCTGGCCTTGGCCACGCTGGTCACCTCGCGCGCCAATGTGCTGCTACTCGACGAGCCCACCAACAACCTTGATCCGGCCTCCCGCGAGGAGATCTTGAAGGCCATCGCCAAGTACGAGGGAGCAATCGTGCTCGTCACCCACGATGAGGGTGCCGTCGAGGCTTTGAACCCCGAGCGCGTGCTGCTCATGCCTGACGGCGACGAAGACCTCTGGAATGATAGTTATTTGGATCTGGTTGCCGAAGAATAGTCCCATCTTGGCTCCCTCGCTGAGTGGAGTGACCTAACGAGAAGCAAAGGAGTCACCTGCCATGGCCACCACAACAGGCAAGAGCATCGCCATCGTCACCGGTAGTGCCTTGGGCCTCGGCTACGAACTAGCCAGCCAGCTCATCGACAAAGGCTGGCTCGTAGCCGGCATCGATTTCAACGCCGAACGCCAGGCCGAGCTCATCGCACAATGGCCCGCTGATTCCTACCGTGCCTACATCGGCGACATCACGGATGAAGCGTTCGTCAAGGAATCCGTGGCGGATATCGCCTCACTTGGCCACATCGACCTGCTTATCAACAACGCCGGTCAGCCCTCGTTCAAAGTACCCACCGCTTACGAAGCCGCCGACGTTGACAAATGCCTCAAGGGTCTTAAAGGCATGATCCTGTGGACCGTGGAAACCCTCAAGGTCTGCGGCGAACGCGACGTGAAAATCGCCCAGATCATGAGTACCGCCGCCACGCGTGGCAATGCGAACGAGAGCGTGTATTGCGCCACCAAGTGGGGTGAGAAGGGCTACACCAAGAGTCTGCAGGCCGCATACAAGGGCACCAGCGTCAAAGTGGTCGCCATCTATCCAGGTGGCATCGACACCGCCTTCTACCGCGACAGCCACGATTACGTTTCCGAAGACAAGCAGCACACCTTCATGCAGCCCGGTCCACTGGCTGAAGTCATCCTCTTCAACCTGATCAACGAGGCCAACCTCACCGTCACCGACATCGAAATCAATCGCAACAGCTGACTGTCGGGGAAGAAGCGGATGACCACCACGCAAGGAATCACCACGGCTTCGGGCAAGCGCATACGCCGCATCACGCAGATGAACGCGCTGGCGGACGTGGTGGTGAACGCATGCGCACCGGTGATGAAGCAAGGTAGCATCATCGTGACACCCACGGCCAGAGCGGAGACCACATGCAGCCACGGCAGGCCCAAAGTATCGAGGTCAAGCAATCCCAGAGCGGTAAGCACAGCGTAGGTCACGCCGAAATTCAGCGCAGTGCGCCAGCGGGCGGCCGCCAGCAACGGCAATAGAAACAGTACGACCATGACGATTTGCGTGGCAAGCCCCACATGAAAGAACAACATGAGGTTCGCCACCAGCAACATATACAGCTTTGCGCGCGGACCGAGCGTTCGGCGGGCGTGTTCGGTGCGGTCACAATGTTTTCCGTTTTATATGATTGACAGATTTTTCTCTCGCCAATCTAACGATGATTCCACGCAAAGGCAATACCTTTTCACGAAGTTATTAGTGACTTCAATCATTCGTGTCCATAATGCACGCGGAATAACAAAATCGTCCGGCATCTTCAAGACACCGGACGATTCAAGAAACTAACGGTCTGAGCCCTCAGAGCCCATACACCTCGTGGGCGAACTTCTCGAACACGGGGATCGAACGCTTGACCTTCTCGGTGTCGATGCAGTAGGCCATGCGGAAGTAGCCGGGCACGCCGAAGCTGTCGGACGGCACGAGGATCAAGTCGTATCCTTTGGCTTTCATGCAGAACGCCACGGCGTCGTCCTCGAGCGCCTTGGGGAAGATGTAGAACGTACCGCTGGGGCGCACCACGTCGAAGCCGATGCCGGTCAGCGCATCGTAGAGCAGGTTCATGTTCGTCTCGTAGACGTTGAGGTCGGCGGTCTGGTCGATGACCTTGGCCACGCCCAGCTGAATCGAGCTCGGCGGGCAGTTGTGGCCGGTGCCGCGCGAGATCTGGCCCATCATCGGCACCAGCAGATCGGCGTCGGTCGCGTCCGGGTTAACGGCCACGTAGCCGATGCGCTCGCCCGGCAGGCTCAGTGACTTCGACCAGGAGTAGCAGGTTAGCGTGTTCGCGTAGAAGCTGGCCGGATAGGGCTGGGTACCGCCGTCGAACAGAATCTCACGGTACGGTTCGTCGCTGATCAGGAAGATGTCGTGGCCGTATTCGGTCTGCTTGGCGGTCAGGATCGCGGCCAGGCGCTTGAGCGTGTCCGCTGAATACACCGCGCCGGACGGGTTGTTCGGGGTGTTGATGAGCACGGCCTGCACGTTCGGGTTGAGCGCGGCCTCGAACGCCTCGAAGTTGATCTGGAAGTTCTCGGTGTCGGCCGGCACGATGGTCAGCTTGGCGCCGGTGCCCTTGACATACGGCTGGTATTCGGGGAAGTAGGGGGCGAAGGTGATGATCTCGTCGCCTGGCTTGGTCACCGCGCGCATCGCGTGGGACAGCGCGCCCGCCGCGCCCGTGGTCGGGAAGATGTGGTTGCCGGTGTATGCCATGCCGAAACGTTCGTTGAGGTTCTCAGCGACCGTCTCTTTGAAGGACGGGATGCCGAGCGAGGGGGAGTAGCCGTGGATGGCCACCGGGTCGCCGTTCTCATAGAGGTCAATCATGGCGTCGGCGAAGGATTTCGGGGCCGGCACGGAGGGATTGCCAAGGCTGTAATCGAACACATTCTGGTAGCCGATTTCGGCACCGCGGCTCGTGGCATACTCGCTCAGCTCGCGAATCACGGACTTGCCGCCAAGCATGGCCTTGTATCCCTCATTGATCATGGCATTCTCCTCGTATATACGTACCGATGCTTATCCCACTACTACCACCATGTTCCGTTTTGTGCCATCTGCCGCGCCGGACACACCCATCGAACATGTGTTCGAATTTGGTCGTGTGTTCGGGTATTCTTGGGGCAGGCTTTGATACGTGCGGTGTGATGCACGTGGAAAACAGCGAGACGGAAGGCGGGGATTGTGGCGGCAGCTCAGACTGGCACAAAGCGCGCAACTGGCGGAGCGGGCGCGAAAACCGGCAAGGGCAAGAACGGCGAAGTCATCGTGGAAAAGGTGATGACCAGCGACTCATTCCTGAGCCGCGAAATCAAAAAAGCGCCCCTCGTCGAGCATGACGGTTCGCTGGTAGCGGACATCTCGCACATCCCAAACGACCTCAAGATCACCATTCAGGGCGCACGAGAGCACAACCTGAAGAACGTGGATCTTGCGATTCCGCGCAACCGCATGGTCGTGTTCACCGGCCTGTCCGGTTCCGGCAAATCATCGCTCGCGTTCGACACCTTGTTCGCCGAAGGCCAGCGCCGGTACGTCGAATCCCTGTCCGCCTACGCCCGCCAGTTCCTAGGCCAGATGGACAAGCCCGACGTCGACTTCATCGAAGGCCTGAGCCCAGCCGTCTCCATCGATCAGAAGACCACCAACCGCAACCCGCGTTCGACCGTCGGCACCATCACCGAAATCTATGATTACCTACGACTGCTATTCGCCCGCACCGGCATCCCGCACTGCCCCGAATGCGGCGAGCCAGTCGCCTCCCAGACCCCACAGCAAATCGTCGACACCCTGCTTGATTACCCGGAACGCACGCGATTCCAGATTCTCGCGCCCGTGGTCAAGGGCCGTAAAGGCGAGTTCGTGGATATGCTTGAACTGCTGCGCTCCGACGGTTATGCCCGCGCGCTCATCGACGGCGAAATGAAGCAGCTGTCCGACGACATCAAACTCACCAAGCAGAAGAAGCACACCATCGAAGTGGTGGTCGACCGACTTGTGGTCAAGGACGGCATCCGACAGCGCCTGACCGACTCGGTGGAAACCGCGCTGAAGCTCGCCAATGGCAGCATCGTCATCGACTTCGTGGACGAGGAGGAAGGCAGCCCCGCGCGCCGCCGCCCGTTCTCCGAACACCGCAGCTGTCCGAATGGTCATGTGCTCGAACTCGATGAGGTCGAACCGCGCACATTCTCCTTCAACGCCCCCTACGGCGCCTGCCCGGCCTGCACCGGTCTCGGCTTCAAACTCGAAATCGACCCGGAGCTCGTGATCTCCGACCCGGATAAATCCCTGGCCGACGGTGTCATTGAGCCGTGGAGCGGCACCAAGATGACCTCCCAGTACTACGGCCACATCCTTGAAGGTCTGGCCAAGGAAATGGGCTTCTCTATGAAGACCCCGTGGAAGGATCTGCCGGCCGACGTCAAGCACGACATCCTCTACGGCCATGACTTCAAAGTCAACGTCTCCTACCGCAACCGTTGGGGTCGCCTGCGCGAATACTCCACCGGCTTTGAGGGCGTGGTGCGCACGCTGATGCGCCGCCACGACGAAACCGACTCGCAGTCCATGCGCGAATACTACGAGTCCTACATGCGCGAGGTACCTTGCCAGGTCTGCCAAGGCCGCCGCCTGAAGCCCGAAGTGCTCGCGGTCACCGTGGATGGCAAATCCATCTTCGACGTGTGCGATATGCCCGTCGTGCGCGAGCTCGCCTGGGTCAACGGGCTCAAGCTCGAAGGCTCGGCACAGATGATTGCTGGCGAAGTCCTGAAAGAGATCAAGGCGCGCCTCGGCTTCCTCAATGACGTCGGACTCGACTATCTGACCCTTTCACGCGCGGCAGCCACCCTGTCCGGCGGTGAAGCGCAGCGCATCCGACTCGCCACGCAGATTGGCTCCGGTCTGGTCGGCGTCATGTACGTGCTCGATGAGCCTTCCATCGGCCTGCACCAGCGCGACAACGAACGACTCATCGAAACCCTGCATCATCTGCGAGACCTTGGCAATACGCTGATCGTGGTCGAGCACGATGAAGACACCATCCGTCAGGCCGACTGGCTGGTCGACATCGGCCCCGGAGCCGGCGAGCATGGCGGCGAAGTCATCTACTCCGGCCCAGCCAAGCACCTCATCGAGGCGAAGCGTTCCATCACCGGCGACTACATCGCCCACCGTCGCGAAATCGCCGTGCCCGCCAAGCGCCGCAAGGTGCGCAAGACCCAGATGCTCAAGGTCGTAGGCGCACGTGAGAACAACCTCAAGAACATCGACGTGAGTTTCCCGCTCGGCGTGCTCACCGTGGTCACCGGTGTCTCCGGCTCCGGCAAATCCTCGCTTGTCAACTCGATCCTCTACCCGGTGCTCGCCGACAAGCTCAACGGCGCACGCATCGTGCCCGGCAAGCATACGCGCGTCGAAGGCGTCGACCAGGTGCGCAAAGTGATCCACGTCGATCAGAACCCGATCGGCCGCACTCCACGCTCCAACCCAGCCACCTATACCGGCGTGTGGGACAAGATTCGTGCACTCTTCGCCAAAACCCCCGAAGCACAGGTGCGCGGCTACGGCCCCGGCCGATTCAGCTTCAACGTCAAGGGAGGCCGCTGTGAAGCCTGCCACGGCGACGGCACGCTGAAGATCGAAATGAACTTCCTGCCGGACGTCTACGTGGAATGCGAGACCTGCCACGGCAAACGATACAACCGTGAAACCCTCGAAGTCACGTACAACGGCAAAACCGTTTCCGATATCCTCGATATGCCCATCGAAGAGGCAGCCAACTTCTTCAAGGCCTACACCGGCATTTCCCGATATCTGAAGACCTTGGTGGACGTGGGCCTCGGATACATCCGGCTCGGCCAGCCCGCGCCCACCCTGTCCGGCGGTGAATCGCAGCGCGTCAAACTCGCCACCGAACTGCAACGCCGTTCCGACGGCAAGACCGTGTACATCCTCGACGAGCCGACCACCGGTCTGCACTTCGAAGATGTAAACAAGCTGCTCAAAGTGCTGCAATCCCTGGTGGACAAGGGCAATACGGTTATTGTCATCGAACATAATCTGGACGTGATCAAGGAGGCCGATTGGTTGATTGATCTTGGTCCGGAAGGCGGTGACGGCGGCGGCACCATCGTTACGCAGGGCACTCCTGAGCAGGTTGCCGAATGCGACGAATCCTGGACCGGCAAGTTCCTGAAACCGATGCTATAGCCTTTCAATTGCGGCTGACCTTGGGTGGGCTGGGGTGTGCGTCGCTGGACACGCTCCGGGCTGCTCAGGCCAAGTCTTTACGGTCCAGCAACGCACACCCCAGCCCACCCAATCCTGAATCAATTATCTGCTGCTACTTGCGAGAGGAGGATTATGACGAACGATATCGAGCGGCATAGTCCGGACGAGTGGCGCAAGACTGCGGCGGCGTTGATGCCGGAAAGCTCTAGTGCAGGAGCCGAAGAAAGCGCAGCTGCGGCGAAGGTGAATGCGAATGGGGCGCCTTTGCTGGGGGATTCTCGTGATTTGTTTCGACCTAAGACTTCGGACATTCCGGCCAAGCCTGGTGTGTATAAGTGGCGCGATGGGGAAGGGCGCGTCATTTATGTAGGCAAGGCCAAGAACCTGCGCAATAGGCTTACCAATTATTTCCAGCCACTATATCTGCTGCATCCGCGCACACAGACCATGGTGCTTACGGCACGCAGTCTGGAGTGGACGGTTGTTGCCACTGAGTTGGAATCGTTGACGCTTGAGTACACGTGGATCAAGGAGTTCGATCCGCGGTTCAACGTGCAGTTCCGCGACGACAAGACCTATCCGTATCTGGCGGTCAGCACGGGGGAGCGGGTTCCCCGCGTGTGGGTCACGCGGTCGCGCAAACGCCGCGATACTCGTTACTTCGGCCCATACGCCAAGGTGTGGGAGCTGAGGCACAGCCTCGATCGGCTGCTGCGCACCTTTCCGGTACGTACCTGCACCACGAATGTATTTCATAAAGCTCAGCTGACCGGACGGCCCTGCCTGCTGGCCTCTATCGGCAAATGCTCGGCTCCCTGCGTGAATCAGATTGAAGCGGACGAACATCGACGGCTGTGCGAACAACTTGTTGGCGTCATGACCGGACGCCTTGGACGGCCGTATATCGCGCAGTTGACCCGCGACATGAAAGAGGCCAGCGCCGAGCTTGAATTCGAGAAGGCGGCCCGTCTGCGCGATCAGATTCAGATGCTGGAGACCGTGGTGCAGCAGAACGCCGTCGTCTTCGATCAGGACGTGGACGCCGACGTGTTTGGCTTTGCCAGCGACGAATTGGAAGCCTCCGTGCACGCCTTCTATGTGCGTGCCGGCTCGATTCGCGGCGAACGCAACTGGAGCGTCGAACGGGTCGAAGACATCGCCGACGCCGACCTTATGGCTGACCTCATCGTGCAGGTCTATTCGGACGCGGCTGGCGACAACCCCCCCAGTCGACTTCGTCGTCAGCCCCCGTCAGCGGGGGCGAAAACGAAGCCGTGCCCTCACTGGCGTGGGCTAGCACGCGAAGCGCGACTGGTGGCGCTGCGACCATCTCCACCAGTCGCGAGGCCATCGGCTCTACGCAGACCGTCACCGCCACGAACGCAATCGCCCGAGCCCAAGCCACTCGCGAGCGCAATACCCGTCAGGAAACCACTGGGCGTGCTGATCTGCTGGCACCCATTGCGCCGGTGCCGCGCGAAATCATCGTGCCGATCGAACCGTCCCGTCGTGCGGAACTCGAAAGCTGGCTGACCGACCAGCGCGGGGGAGCGGTGACCATTCGTGTGGCCTCCCGAGGCGACAAGAAGCAGCTCATGGATCGCGCCAACGAGAACGCCAACCAGGCGTTGCAGCGCAGCAAGATGAGCCGTATTTCGGATATGGGCGCACGCACCCAAGCCATGAACGATGTGGCTAAGGCACTGGGCCTGAACCAGGCGCCGTTACGCATCGAATGCTACGACATTTCGAACACCGTGGGTGGCGCCTTCCAGGTGGCTTCCATGGTGGTGTTCGAGGACGCCATCGCCAAGAAATCCGAATACCGTCGTTTTTCCATTCGCGGCAAGGACGGGCAAGGAGCAGTGGACGATCTCTCCGCGCTCTACGAGACGCTGACGCGACGTTTCAAGCATGGCAATATCGCCGGGGATTCCGGCGAGAGCATCGACGCGGAGCAGCGCGCGGCCAAGGCTGAGCAACAGCAGGAACAATCCGTATCCGATGCAAATGGCGCCAGCAGTACGACGCCGGCAGCAATTACCGATGCCTCATCATTTGCCGATTCGTCTGTGGTCCAGCAGAACACGAATCGTCATCACTTTGCATACAAGCCGAATCTCGTGGTGGTCGATGGCGGCAAACCGCAGGTCATGGCCGCGGCCAAGGCTCTCAAGGATTGCGGCGTGGATGATGTGGCCGTCTGTGGCTTGGCCAAACGCCTCGAAGAGGTATGGGTGCCGGATGATGACTATCCGATCATCCTCAAACGCCAGTCCGAAGGCATGTACCTGCTGCAGCGCGTACGTGACGAATCGCATCGATTCGCGATCACCTACCATCGCCAGCAGCGCCGCAAAGGCGCGCTGCGCAGTGCGCTCGATGAGATTCCGGGTATTGGCGAGAGCTATCAAAAACGGCTGCTCAATCATTTCGGTTCGGTCAAAGCCATGCGTGTGGCCAGCGTCGAGGACTTCGAGCAGGTCAAAGGTGTTGGCCACGCCAAGGCCGAGGCGTTGTATGCCGCGTTGCATGACGAGTAGGCAGACTCAGCTGATTCTCTTCGGGACCTCCCCTCAGTCACTTCGCGACAGCTCCCCTTCTGCGGGGAGCCAGTGCGGCAACAGCCCATGACAGTTTCCCATACACAGTCGCGATAATCTCCTTCCCGGAGCCGGTGCCGCCACTCGGCATGAATTTTCGATTACGGATTGCGTAGCGTGACAACACCACGACAAGATGTCGGCTAGCATGGGAGAAGATATTCAAGGAGGGGATATGGCCAACCATCGCTGCGCAGTACTTGGCAAACCGATTGCGCATTCTCTGTCTCCGGTACTGCATAACGCGGCCTACCGGTCGCTGAATCTCAATGATTGGCTGTATGACAAGCACGAGGTGGGGGAGGATGACCTTGATGCTTTCCTCAAAGGTCTTGACTCCACTTGGGCCGGCCTGAGCCTGACCATGCCACTGAAACGCACCATCCAGCCGTACGGCACCCCGGAGAACCTGTGGGCCAAGGAACTCAGGGTGGCCAACACCGCGGTGTTCGACTGGAATGACATCACCGATGATCCGGCCTGGCCTCACGGAAAGCCGGCCATCAAACTGTACAACACCGATGTCATCGGCATCCAACTCGCCTTCGACCATATCAACCGGGAGCTCGGCAACCATCATGCGGGCGATCGCGCCGGCACCGCCCTCATCATCGGCAACGGCAACACCGCCACCTCGGCATTGGCTGCGTGCTGCATGATGCCGGAGATCGGCCATATCACCGTCGCCGCACGGCATCCCGGTAAGAACGCCGGATTGAAGCCCGTGGCCGAAAAATTCGTCAACACGCATAACCCGTACGACGAAATCGAACTGAGCGACACGTCGGCCCTGCTCAACGCCGCACGCACCGCCACCTATGTCATCAATACCATTCCCGGTTTGGCGGCAAACGGCATCGCGAATATCATCAACACAGACAGCGAATCGCACGCGGAACCGTATTCTGGCCTGTTGCTGGACGTGGTATACAATCCACGTCCCACCAAACTCATGCAAGCATGGCGGGCCCACGGTGGCCGCGCCATTGGCGGCGAGGAAATGCTGCTGTATCAGGCACTTATCCAAGTGCTGCTGATGACCGGCATATGGGACGACGATCCGCCCAGCGACGCCGACAAGCGGTTGCAAGGCACCACCACCGAGGACGATCATCTGGAAATCGCGATGCGCAACGCGCTCGAGGAGGCATTGTGATGAGTCAGCCATCTTCCATCCACGATTCGGAAAATCAGGTCGACACCCATTCCGCCGCTGCGGATAATCAGCCCAATCCGGCCGACGCATTCGAGGTATTGCTCATCACCGGCATGTCCGGCGCAGGCCGTTCCCGTGCCGCCGATTCGGTGGAGGATATGGGCTGGTACGTAGTCGACAACCTGCCGCCTAAATTGCTGGTTCCTCTTGTCGATATGATGACGACCTCCGGGTCAGACAGCGGCATTCACAAGCTCGCCGCAGTCATTGACGTACGTTCCCGCAGCTACTTTGACGATCTGGCAGCCGTGCTCGGCCACTTGGATGATCTCGGTGTCAAAACCCGCATCCTTTTCCTTGATGCCAGCAACGACATACTTATCAAACGATACGAATCCGTCCGCCGCCCGCACCCATTGCAGCACGGCAACCGTCTTATCGATGGCATTCTCGAGGAACGCCATCTACTGGATAATCTCAAAGAGCGGGCCGATTGGGTCATCGACACCAGTTCCTTGAGCATCCATCAGCTATCCACCAAGCTCTACGAGACAATGTTGGGATCCGGGCCCACCACCGTGGCCGTGCACATCTTCAGCTTCGGATTCAAATACGGCATGCCTATAGATGCCGATTTCGTGGCAGATGTCCGGTTCCTGCCCAATCCATTCTGGGTGCCCAGCCTGCGCGAGCTTACCGGAGCCGACAAACCCGTCGCCGACTATGTGCTGTCCAGCAAAGGCGCCAAGGAATTCCTTGATTCCTATGAACGCGCCATTGAAACGGCCATCGAAGGATATGCCCAGGAAGACAAGCACTTTGTGACCATTGCCATAGGTTGCACCGGAGGCCAGCATCGATCGGTCGCGATGAGCGAAGAACTGGCTCGCCGACTACGCGCACACGGCCTGAACGTCACCGTTTCGGCACGGGAACAACACCATCGACGCTCATCCTGAGTGACCACACTGCGAGAAAACAAAGCCCAAAATATATATCAAACGGGTTCGGTTGTCCACCAGATTAGGTATCACAGAAAGCCGATGGCTTCCGACTGCTTGATGGCCGAGGCGCCTAAGGCATTGAGAAGAACGGGACTGTAGGAGGTTGGATCTTTGGCTCTTCTGGACGATGTTAAAAGCGAGTTGGCTGCCTTTGAAGGTGACTCACCTGCCGCGATCAAGGCCCAAGCAGCGGCCATGATTCGTTTTGGCGGTGGTTTGCGTCCTGTGCAAAACGCGTATGTGATTCAAGCCGTATTTACCTCATTGGATGCAGCCGAGTGGCTTCAAAACACCCTGAAGAACGTATTCGGTCATGAGGCAGAGGTCAATCACCTGACCCGCCAGACTCCGAATGGCCCGGTGGAAACCTATGTGGTGCTTGTCACCCGCAACGTGGTGGCCCTTGCGCTGCAGACCGGTCTGGTCGACCGCCGCAAGCAGCAGGTGCGCGGACTTCCCGCCGAAGTGGTCAACGGCTCCATCGCCCAGATCAAGGCCGCATGGCGTGGCGCTTTCATGGCCCGTGGCTTCCTGTCCGACCCCGGTAAAGCGAGCTTCTTGGAAATCGCCTGCCCCACCGAAGAGGCCGCCATGGCCCTGTGCGGCGTGGCCCGTCGTCTCGGCATTCAGGCCAAGCATCGCACCCTGCGCAGTTCCGAACGCGTGACGCTCAAAGATCCCGACGCCATCGAGCGCATGCTCAAGCTCATGGGTGCCACCCGTTCCGCCCGCGAATGGACCGGCAAGCGTTCCGACGGCGAAGCCCGCGGCAAGGCCAATCGTCTGGCCAACTTCGATGATGCCAATATGCGCAGGTCCGCCAAAGCCGCCGCCGAGGCCAGCGAGAAGGTGCAGCATGCCTTCGAGGTGCTGGGCGACAACATTCCGGACAATCTTCGTCAGGCCGGCCAGCTGCGCATCGACCACGTGGACAAGAGCCTCGAGGAGCTCGGCAAGATTGCCGAACCGCAGATCACCAAGGATGCAATCGCAGGCCGTATCCGTCGACTGCTTCAGCTCGCCGAGAAAACCGAAAAGGCCCGGGCTGCCGAAGGACGGTAAGAGGCAAACCGTCAAGATCGTCCAGCATATGCAACGACTTACGAAACACCGCATTCAGTCATCAGACGAATGCGGTGTTTTGTTCTGGAATGCCTGTAATATGCAAAGTGGCAAAATTGGCCACTTTGACGTGAAATTCGTCAAGGAAAGGATATTCATGAAGACACTCAAGGACCTTGGAGATCTCAAGGGCAAGCGCGTTCTGGTTCGCGCTGATTTCAATGTTCCGCTGGACGGCACCACCATCACCGATGACGGTCGAATCAAGGCCGCTCTGCCGACCATCAAGACCCTGCGCGAAGAAGGCGCCAAGGTCATCCTCATGGCCCACCTCGGCCGCCCGAAGGGCAAGGTCGTCCCTGAGCTGAGCCTGGCCCCGGTTGCCGCCCGCCTCGGCGAGCTGCTGGGCACCAACGTGCCGCTGGCCAAGGACACCTACGGTGAGGACGCCCAGGCCAAGGTCGCCGCCATGAACGATGGCGACGTCGTGCTGCTCGAGAACGTTCGCTTCAACCCGGAGGAAACCTCCAAGGACGCCGCCGAGCGCGCCGCCTACGCCAAGAAGATCGCCGCCCTCGGCGAGGCCTTCGTCTCCGACGGCTTCGGTGTGGTCCACCGTGCTCAGGGCTCCAACTACGACGTTGCCGCCGATCTGCCGGCCGCCGCAGGCCTGCTGGTCGAGAAGGAGGTCAAGGCCCTGTCCAAGGCCACCGAGAACCCGGAGCGTCCGTTCACCGTGGTGCTCGGCGGTTCCAAGGTCTCCGACAAGCTCGGCGTCATCGAGAACCTGCTCGACAAGGCTGACCGTCTGGTCATTGGCGGCGGCATGGTGTTCACCTTCCTCAAGGCCAAGGGCTACGAGGTCGGCACCTCCCTGCTCGAAGAGGACCAGCTCGACAAGGTCAAGGGCTACATCGCCACTGCCGAGAAGAACGGCGTCGAGCTCGTGCTGCCGACCGATGTCGTCGTGAACGCGGGCTTCCCGGCCGGTGACACCCCGGTTGCCCCGGAGGTCGTTGCCGCCGACGCCATTCCGTCCGACAAGATGGGTCTGGACATCGGCCCGGATTCCCAGAAGCTCTTCCACGACAAGATCGTCGACTCCAAGACCGTCGTGTGGAACGGCCCGATGGGCGTGTTCGAGGTTCCTGAGTTCGCTGCCGGCACCAAGGCCGTGGCCCAGGGTCTGGTCGACGCCACCGCGGCCGGTGCGTTCACCATCGTCGGTGGCGGTGACTCCGCTTCCGCCGTGCGCAACCTCGGCTTCCCGGAGGACGGCTTCTCCCACATCTCCACCGGTGGTGGCGCTTCCCTCGAGTTCCTCGAGGGCAAGGAGCTCCCAGGCCTGAAGGTGCTCGAGTAAGTTTTATTCTGGCTCCCCTCCTCGAGGGGAGCTGGCTCGCGTAGCGAGACTGAGGGGAGTTACGGCGATGTCGGG
>ENA-OQJB01000034-OQJB01000034.1-human-gut-metagenome-genome-assembly--contig:-NODE-34-length-72120-cov-4.149167_pt1 | contig 72120 bp, 61 predicted proteins | sample MGYA00242599_ERZ504765 | MGnify/ENA primary metagenome ERZ504765 (study PRJEB26092, sample SAMD00036354) | human gut metagenome | host: Homo sapiens | study: EMG produced TPA metagenomics assembly of...
TCTTCCCATTCCGAACAGAGAAGTTAAGCCTTGTCACGCCGATGGTACTGCGTCACAGTGGGAGAGTAGGTAGCTGCCGTTTTTGATTGAAGCCTCCGGACTTGAAGAAGTTCCGGAGGCTTTTTTTTTGCATCCACGTGTGAATTTACATCCACGTGTGGCTGGCTCCGTTTCCCCGGGCCTGCCCGGCTGGCTCCGCCATGCTCCTTCTCCGGCGGGAAGCAACCCCGGAAGTTTTGCCCTGTAGCGGGCAATGTTCATGTCTATGTCATAAAGTGAGTTTAATTTGTGTCAATTCAATTGGGCCTCTATATCTAAAGTGATCTATAACTTTGGAGATACACTTCTATAGAGATACTTGTAGATGTATATCTTCCTATAAACTGTTACTCTAAAAATAGAATAAATAAAAAATCGTAGTTTATATTATGAAAAAACTTTCATTTTTATTTTGTGTTTAGAAAATAATCTCTACCTTTGCAACGTTTTAGATAAAATAAGAGATAAACAATGAACCAAGGATTTATACATATTTTGCTATGCGGCATTATTATTCTACTGGCAAAGTCAGCAGGAAGTGAGTGTTGTGCATAAAAGTATGTGTGAATAATGATATACGAAAGCCTTTCTCACTTCCTTGTGTGAAAGGTTTTTTTATGAATGTAATAATGTATAAAATTGAAATTTATGAGTGACAGATTATTTATTTTTGATACCACTCTTCGTGATGGCGAACAGGTTCCGGGATGTCAGTTGAATACAGTGGAAAAGATTCAGGTGGCTAAGCAGTTGGAGGCTTTGGGAGTGGATGTGATTGAGGCAGGATTTCCTATTTCAAGTCCGGGGGACTTCAATTCAGTAATTGAAATTTCTAAGGCTGTTACTTGGCCAACCATTTGCGCGCTGACTCGTGCAGTTGAAAAAGATATCGATGTAGCTGCTGACGCATTGAAGTTTGCCAAGCACAAACGTATTCATACTGGCATTGGAACTTCAGATTCTCACATCAAATATAAATTCAATTCTACTCGTGAAGAAATTATTGAACGTGCGGTGGCTGCTGTGAAATATGCACGTCGCTATGTAGATGATGTGGAATTTTATGCGGAAGACGCAGGACGTACGGATAATGAATATTTGGCTCGTGTGGTAGAAGCTGTTATTAAAGCGGGAGCGACAGTAGTGAATATACCTGATACTACAGGTTATTGCTTGCCTGAAGAGTATGGGGCGAAAATTAAATATTTGGTAGATCATGTAGATGGTATTGATAAGGCTATTATTTCTACTCATTGTCATAATGATTTGGGTATGGCTACTGCTAATACGATTAGTGGTGTGTTAAATGGAGCACGTCAGGTAGAAGTGACTATCAATGGTATTGGAGAACGTGCTGGTAATACTTCCTTGGAAGAGGTGGCAATGATTGTCAAATGCCATAATGATATTAATATTCAGACAAATATCAATACTCAGAAGATTTATCCGACTAGCCGTATGGTGTCAAGTTTGATGAATATGCCGGTTCAGCCGAACAAGGCAATTGTGGGACGCAATGCTTTTGCACATTCATCCGGTATCCATCAAGATGGTGTTTTGAAGAACGTACAAACATACGAAATTATTGACCCGAAGGATGTGGGCATTGATGATAATGCTATTGTTTTGACTGCTCGTAGCGGACGTGCTGCGTTAAAACATCGTCTTCATGTTTTGGGAGTCGAACTGGAGCAGGACAAATTGGATAAGGTATATGAGGATTTCTTAAAACTGGCTGATAAGAAGAAAGATATCACAGATGATGATATTCTGGTATTGGCAGGTGCCGATAGAAGTGTTAATAACCATATTAAACTGGATTACTTGCAGGTAACAAGCGGAGTGGGAGTTCGTTCGGTGGCAAGTTTAGGGCTGAATATTGCAGGAGAGCACTTTGAAGCTGCTGCCAGTGGAAATGGACCGGTAGATGCTGCTATCAAGGCTTTGAAAAAAATTATTGACCGCCACATGGTGTTGAAGGAATTTACGATCCAGGCTATCAGTAAAGGTAGTGATGATATGGGTAAAGTACACATGCAGGTGGAATATGACGGACAGATGTACTATGGTTTCGGAGCGAATACAGATATTATCGCTGCATCAGTAGAAGCATATATTGATTGTATCAACAAGTTTAAAAGATAATAATACGTAAAATGGCTAACACATTATTTGATAAGATTTGGGATGCCCATGTGGTACAAAAGGTTGAGGACGGACCTACTCAGCTTTATATAGACAGGCTTTATTGTCATGAAGTAACTAGTCCGCAGGCTTTTGCGGGACTGCGCGCACGCGGGGTGAAAGTCTTTCGTCCGGATCATGTATATTGTATGCCGGATCACAATACTCCGACACATGACCAGGACAAACCGATTGAGGATCCGGTTTCTAAAACGCAGGTGGATACTTTGGCAAAGAATGCCAAAGATTTCGGTTTGGCTCATTTCGGTATGATGGATAAAAGAAATGGTATTATTCATGTAGTAGGTCCGGAAAGAGGGCTGACTTTGCCGGGGATGACAATTGTTTGTGGTGACTCGCATACTTCTACCCATGGTGCGATGGGAGCTGTTGCTTTCGGTATTGGAACCAGTGAAGTAGAAATGGTGTTGGCTTCACAATGTATCTTACAATCTCGTCCGAAAACCATGCGTATCACTATTGATGGCGAACTGGGTAAAGGAGTGACGGCAAAAGACATGGCTCTTTATATGATGTCTAAGATGACAACCAGTGGTGCTACTGGATACTTTGTGGAATATGCCGGTTCAGCTGTCCGTAACTTGAGTATGGAAGGGCGTCTGACTTTATGTAATCTGAGTATTGAAATGGGGGCACGTGGTGGCATGGTTGCTCCTGATGAAGTGACTTTTGAATATATAAAAGGCAGGGAACATGCTCCGAAGGGTGCGGATTGGGATAAAGCGGTGTCTCATTGGAAAACATTAAAGAGTGATGATGATGCTGTATTTGATAAAGAGGTTCGTTTTGATGCAGCAGATATTCAGCCGATGATTACATACGGAACGAATCCAGGAATGGGTATGGGAATCACTGAACATATTCCGGTAGATGATAAAAGTGCTTCTTTTAAAAAGTCTTTGGACTATATGGGCTTTCAGCCGGGAGAATACTTGCTAGGTAAGAAAATTGATTATGTATTTTTGGGTGCTTGCACTAACGGACGAATTGAGGATTTCCGTGCCTTTACCTCTTTAGTGAGAGGGAAAAAGAAAGCAGATCATGTGATTGCATGGCTGGTTCCAGGATCATGGATGGTAGATGCACAGATTCGTGAAGAAGGTTTGGACAAAATCTTGGAGGAAGCAGGATTTTCTATCCGTCAACCGGGATGTTCTGCTTGTCTGGCTATGAATGATGATAAGATTCCGGCCGGAAAATATTCGGTATCTACTAGTAACCGTAATTTTGAAGGACGCCAGGGACCAGGTGCTCGCACGTTGCTTGCCAGTCCGCTGGTAGCTGCTGCGGCGGCAGTGACCGGTGTAATAACAGATCCTAGAGAACTAATTTAAAAATGCGAAGACAATGAAACAGAAATTCAATATCATAACAAGCACTTGCGTACCCCTTCCTTTAGAGAATGTGGACACAGACCAAATTATTCCGGCCCGTTTCTTAAAGGCGACAACTCGTGAAGAGAAATTCTTTGGTGATAATCTGTTCCGTGACTGGCGTTACAATCCAGATGGTTCTCTTAACAAGGATTTTGTATTGAATAATCCTACTTACGGTGGACAAATCCTTGTGGCGGGAAAGAATTTCGGTTCTGGTTCCAGCCGTGAACATGCTGCATGGGCTATCGCCGGATATGGTTTCCGGGTAGTTGTGTCCAGCTTCTTTGCTGATATTCATAAGAATAATGAATTAAATAATTTTGTACTTCCGGTGGTGGTGAGTGAAGGATTCTTGAAGGAACTTTTTGATTCAATTCATGCAGATCCAAAAATAGAGGTGGAAGTAAATTTGCCTGAACAGACTATAACCAACAAGGCTACAGGTAAAAGCGAACATTTTGAAATCAATGCATATAAGAAACATTGTTTGATGAACGGGTTGGATGATATCGACTTTTTGCTGACCAACAAAGACAAGATAGAAGCATGGGAAAAAGCGTCAAAATAGAAATCATGGACACAACGCTCCGTGATGGTGAACAAACCAGCGGAGTATCTTTTGTACCCCATGAAAAATTGATGATTGCTCGATTGCTATTGGAAGATTTAAAGGTAGACAGGGTAGAGGTTGCCTCGGCCCGTGTATCGGATGGCGAATTTGAAGCCGTTAAAATGATATGTGACTGGGCTGCCCGCCGGAATTTGCTTCACAAAGTGGAGGTGCTCGGATTTGTGGATGGCCGTACTTCTGTAGACTGGATACAACGTACAGGATGCAGGGTAATAAACTTATTGTGTAAAGGTTCGTTGAAACATTGTACACAGCAGTTGAAGAAAATGCCTGAAGAACATATTGAAGATATTGTGAATGTGGTGCGTTATGCTGATGAACTGGATATTGCCGTTAATGTATATCTGGAAGATTGGAGTAACGGTATGAAAGACTCTTCTGACTATGTATTCCAGTTGATGGACGGATTGAAGGATACTAGCATCAAGCGATATATGTTACCCGATACATTAGGTATCTTGAATCCTTTGCAAGTGATAGAATTTATGCGGAAGATGAAAAAACGTTATCCTCATACCCATTTTGATTTCCATGCGCATAATGATTATGACTTGGCTGTGAGTAATGTACTTGCTGCTGTGCTGAGTGGGGTTAAAGGGCTTCATACTACTATCAATGGATTAGGGGAACGTGCAGGAAATGCACCACTTGCCAGTGTTCAAGCTATTCTGAAGGATCATTTTAATGCTTTGACCAATATTGACGAAAGCCGTCTGAATGATGTGAGCCGAGTGGTGGAATCTTATTCAGGTATTGTTATTCCTGCCAACAAGCCGATTGTGGGTGAGAATGTGTTTACGCAAGTGGCCGGCGTTCATGCCGACGGTGATAACAAGAATAATCTTTATTGCAATGATTTGCTGCCGGAACGATTCGGGCGTAAACGTGAGTATGCGTTGGGCAAGACTAGTGGCAAAGCCAATATTCGTAAAAATCTGGAGGATTTGGGTCTTGATTTAGATGAAGAATCCATGCGTAAGGTAACGGAACGTATTATCGAATTGGGTGATAAGAAGGAACTGGTTACTCAGGAGGATTTGCCTTATATTGTTTCCGATGTGCTGAAGCATGGGGTGGTAAGCGAAAGTGTAAAATTGAAAAGTTATATTGTGACACTGGCGCATGGACTGAAGCCGATGGCTACTGTGAAAATAGAGATTAATGGAAAAGAGTTTGAGGAGAATTCCAGTGGCGACGGTCAGTATGATGCTTTTGTGCGTGCATTGCGTAAAATTTATAAAGTGACACTGGGGCGTAAATTCCCTATGTTGACCAACTATGCGGTAAGTATTCCTCCTGGGGGCCGTACAGATGCATTTGTACAAACAGTAATAACTTGGAGTTTTGAAGAAAAAGTATTTCGTACTCGTGGGCTGGATGCTGACCAGACGGAGGCTGCTATTAAGGCTACCATGAAAATGCTGAATATAATAGAAAATGAATATGAATAATAATGGTTAGTGATTAATGGTTAGTGGTTAATGAACAGTGTTGTCAGATTTCATTAACCGCCAACTATTAATCACTGACCGCTAACCATTAATCACTAAAAAAATGGATTTTAAAATTGCAGTTTTAGCCGGTGACGGTATCGGACCGGAGATTTCAGTGCAAGGCGTTGATGTGATGAATGCTGTTTGCGAGAAATTTGGTCATAAAGTAAGTTATGAATATGCGATCTGTGGTGCGGATGCGATCGATAAAGTAGGTGATCCGTTTCCTGAAATGACTTTTCAGGCTTGTAAGAATGCGGATGCAGTGTTGTTTTCTGCTGTAGGTGATCCTAAATTTGATAATGATCCCACAGCAAAAGTTCGTCCGGAACAAGGTTTGCTTGCTATGCGTAAAAAATTGGGTTTGTTTGCTAATATTCGTCCTGTGCAGACTTTTAAATGTCTGGTTCATAAATCTCCGTTACGGGCTGAACTGGTGGAAAATGCAGATTTTATCTGTATCCGTGAATTGACCGGAGGTATGTATTTCGGAGAAAAATATCAGGATAATGATAAGGCATACGATACCAATATGTACACTCGTCCGGAGATTGAGCGTATCTTAAAAGTGGCTTTTGAATATGCTATGAAGCGCCGTAAGCATCTTACTGTAGTTGATAAAGCCAATGTGTTGGCATCTTCACGTCTGTGGAGACAGATTGCACAAGAGATGGCTCCTCAGTATCCGGAAGTGACTACAGACTATATGTTTGTGGATAATGCTGCCATGAAGATGCTTCAGGATCCTTGTTTCTTTGATGTGATGGTGACTGAGAATACATTTGGTGATATTCTGACAGATGAAGGCTCTGTTATCAGCGGCTCTATGGGATTGCTTCCTTCTGCTTCTACGGGTGAAAGCACTCCGGTATTCGAACCTATTCACGGTTCATGGCCACAGGCTAAAGGATTGAATATAGCCAATCCATTGGCTCAAATCCTATCGGTAGCCATGCTGTTTGAGTATTTTGACCTTAAGGAGGAAGGCGCCTTGATTCGTAAGGCTGTAGATGCTTCTTTGGATGAAAATGTGCGTACTCCGGAAATTCAGGTTGAAGGTGGGGCCAAGTATGGTACCAGGGAAGTGGGTGCTTGGATTGTGGATTATATCAAGAAAGCATAGAAATTTATAGGTCTTTTACGGGGAATCAGAAGTGAATGGCATTTTACTTCTGATTCTTTATTTTTATTGGATAAGAAAAAGTATATTTGATGCTGCAAATAAAACAAAGATAATAATTGAAAGACATTTAAATGAAGAATTTAGTTTATGCTTTGGTAGGAGCTGGTTTTATGATTGCCTGCCAGCCTTTGAGCCGACCGGAAATCAGCGGTACGCTGACTGGTATCGAGAGTGATACATTATTGGTACAATCTTTTCCTGTAAATGATCGTGATAGTCGTAGGACAGATACGGTTGCCATGCAAAATGGAAGTTTTGCCTTTAATTTAGGTAATAGTGTATTGAAACAGGTTTATATTTATGGTAAACCGTCAGTGAAACCCAATGAGGATGGCAGTATACCTGCCATATCGATGAAAGCTGTAAGTTTTTTGCTGTTGCCTGGCCAGCCTATAAAAATTTCAGGTTCATTGGATGAATATAAATTGGAGGGAGGTTCCTTTTATGACGATTATAATGAAGTGGTGGAGGACTGTAAAACATATAGTCATAAAATAGATTCATTGAACGTAGTCTGTATGGATATGGAGAAAAAAGGAATACCCGGAGATTCTATCCGTAAAGTTTATGCTCCAGCAAAAGATGGTATGGAAATATTTTAAAAATAAAAAGTGACTATGTTAGGCAGAATCCGGATAAAGATGTATCAGTATATGTAATGTCACAGTTGTCAAGGGATCAGTTGGGGGATGCTTTTAATGTTTTGACTGATCGGGTAAAGGAAGGAATGATGGCTCCTTTATATCAGAGAATGAGAGAAGGATATGAGAAAGAACTGGCTCGCGATAAAGCAAAAGAAGCAATGAAACCAGGTAATCTCGCTCCAGAATTTACTTTGAAGGATTTGGATGGAAAGAATTTTGACTTATCTTCTCTGAGAGGTAAATATGTAGTGCTTGATTTCTGGGGAAGCTGGTGTGGATGGTGCATAAAAGGAATTCCCGAAATGAAAAAGGCATATGAAAAATACAAGGGAAAAATAGAATTTGTAGGGATTGACTGCAATGATACAGAGGATAAATGGAAAAAAGCAGTAGCTGAGCATCAATTGCCGTGGATTAATGTACGCAATATAGGTGAACCGGATGTGGCGGTGATGTATGGAGTAAGTGGTTATCCCACTAAATATGTGATTGATCCTGAAGGGAAAATTGCTAAACAGGTAGTTGGCGAGGACCCCGAATTTTATATGTATCTGGAGGCATTGATGAAATGATGAAAGGTTTCGGATAATTATGAATAACAGAGGTGTGCTATTATTTGAACACATCTCTGTTGTTTAATTTAGAATTTTTTTACGCGTATATGACAGTAAGGTTCTCCTCCCATTTTATCGTAATAGTGCTGATGATAGCCTTCTGCTTCCCAAAATTTCTCGGCAGGGCGTAATCTGGTATTGACTCTATGACCTTTCGAGCGAAGCAGTTCGATGACCTCTTCAGCTTCGGATTTTTGTTTTTCATCCATGTAGAAAATCATACTCCGATATTGCGGCCCAAGGTCGGGACCTATTCCATCGGTTTGTGAGGGATCATGTATTTCAAAAAAAAGTTTGCACAAATCCACATAAGAAACCATGTCGGCGTCATAATCTACAAAAATAGCTTCTACATGGTGTGTCATGTGGGCTTTTACCTGAGTATATGCGGGGTTGGCTTCCGGACCACCTGTATAACCGACTGTAGTGTTTAGTACACCCGGAATACGTTCGAACTGATGTTGTACGCCCCAGAAGCATCCGGCGGCGAATATCGCTTTTTCTACTTTCATGTTCTTTATTCTTTTAAAATTGTATGCCAAATATACGGAATACCCTTTAAAACGAGAAACCTACCTTATGCTTTTTTTAATTAAACTAAAGGAATATCGTTAAAGATTCCTCTACCTTTGCAACCGGAATTAATTAATATAGAAAATCGGATGAAACAGATCGTATGTTATCTTATGTTGCTATGTGCATGTATGCAGTTGCAGGCGCAAACTTACGATGAACTGATAACCAGTGCGTTGGATGCGGCAAAAAAGACAGTTTGACAAAATCAGAAATTTTGTTCAGACAGGCATTGAAGATGGATCCTGCCAATATGCGTAATGCTTTATTGTTTACTAATCTAGGAACGGTCCAGCGGAGATTGGGGAAAATAGATGATGCTATTGACTCGTACACGTTATCCTTGAATATTACTCCATATTCTGTTGTTACATTGCTCAATCGTGCTTCACTCTATTTGGAGAAAAATTTGTTTGACAGGGCTTATGTGGATTATTGTAATGTGATCGATATAGACAAGAAAAATAAGGAAGCATTACTTTTCCGGGCTTATATTTATATGCAACGTAGGGATTATAAAGGAGCGAGAATAGATTATAACACTTTATTACAGGAGGAACCGGGAAATAATACTGCACGTTTGGGCAGGGCACTTTTAAATCAGAAGGAGTTGAAGTATCGTGAATCTTTAGAAGATTTCAACAGATTGGTTTCCGATAATCCCAGAGATGTCTCTTATTTGAAAGCTCGTGCTACATTGGCTGTAGAAATGAATACGCCTGATCTGGCTTTATTGGATTTGGAGGAGGCCGCCAAACTGGCACCGGACGATGCGGAAATTTATGTGATGTGTGGTGAGATTTATTTAAGTCAGAAAAAGAAAAGAGAAGCGTATGTTGCTTTTGAAAAAGCAATAGAGTTGGGAGTGCCCCGACCGGAGTTGCAGGATAAGCTGAAAGCGAGTAAGTAAAAATGCGAACAGGATTATTGTCAGACAATCATCGTGCTTTTACAATAGGAACAGAATTTATCTGTTCCTATTGTTGGTATATGAGGGCAATAGCTTTTAAAAAAGGTATTTTCATTCCTGCAATACCTTTTTTATCAACTCTATAAAATCTTTTCCGTATTTTTCTTTCTTATATTCGCCGATACCATTGATGTTGCCGAATGCTTCTATAGTTGTAGGTTGTTGGGTGGCGATCAGGTGCAAAGTCTTGTCGGATAGAACAATATAGGCAGGTATAGCTTGCTGGTCTGCCAGTTTTTTACGCAGTACACGTAACTCCTCGAACAAGTCCTTGTTTTCATTACCAAAAGTAACCGGAGTGGGAAAGAGTACCTCTTCCTTGGCTTTCTTTTTACGTTTTTCCTTAGCAGGTATGAATTCTTCCCGTTTGATGACTACCAGCATGGCGGGTTCTTTGCCGAACAATACTTTTTGCCCGCTTTCAGTTATTTTGAGGTGATTGTTTTCATTATAGGCTATTTCGAAATAGCCTAGATTCAGCATTTGCAGTAGATAATCTTGCCAGTCGCGTGCAGGAATATCTCTTCCTGCAGCATATGTTTTCAGTTTGTCATAACCTTTGTCAATCAGTTCTTGGTTCGCTGACCCTTTCAATATGTCTATTAACATGTGGGTGCCTATTTGTTGGTTAGTTCGGGCTATTGCACTTAAAGCTTTTTGTACAATGATTGTTCCGTCAAAGCGCTCGGGGGGATTACGGCACACATCACAGTTGCCGCAATCATGGTCCATTGTCTCACCAAAATAGTTCAGCAGAATACGCCTCCGACAGATATCCGATTCAGCATATTGTTGCATTCGGTGTAATTTCTCTAAGTTAATTTCCTGCTGGCTGCTTTCTGTAGCGAATTTGGAAAGCATAACCAAGTCTCCCAGTGAATAGAACAGCAAAGTATCACTTTCCATACCATCACGTCCGGCACGTCCTATTTCTTGATAGAAACTTTCTATGCTTTTAGGAAGGTTATAATGAATAACCCAGCGTACATTGGATTTATCAATTCCCATCCCGAAAGCAATAGTGGCACACACTACCTGTACACGATCGTTTATGAAATCATTTTGTGCTTTATCACGCATATCACTGCTTAATCCTGCATGATAAACGGTTGCACGGATACCTTGTTTCATCAGCATTGCGGCCACACTTTCTGTTTTGCTGCGGCTCATGCAATAAATGATACCACATTCATTTTTGTGTTTTTCTATAAATTCAAGGATAGTCCGTGCCTTATCCTTTTGTTGGTAGCCTCTTTTTACTTCCAAACTCAGATTGGGACGATCAAAGGAAGATATGAATATTTTAGGATCTTTCAAGGCCAATTGTTGTGCAATGTCTTTTCGGGTTATTTTGTCAGCTGTAGCAGTTAATGCTACAATTGGTACTTTGGGAAACTGATTACGTAGTACCTTTAATTGGGTATATTCAGGCCGGAAATCATGTCCCCATTGTGAGATGCAATGAGCTTCATCAATGGCAAATAAAGATATTTGGATATCTTTCAACAGGAAATTTGTTTCTATAAGTAATCGTTCAGGTGAAATATAAAGCAATTTGATTTTTCCTTGAAGACATTCGCGACGTAGGTTTATATTTTCTGTTTCATTATTGCTGCTGTTCAGTGCCCGTGCTGCAATTCCGTTTGCTTGTAAACTTTCCACCTGGTCTTTCATTAAAGAAATAAGAGGTGAAACGACAATGGCCGTACCTTCCATCAGTAAAGCCGGTAATTGATAACAGATGGATTTCCCTCCTCCTGTAGGCATTAATACCAAAGTATCCTTTTGAGCTAATATATTTTGAATAATATCTTGCTGTAAAGGACGGAAACTATCGTATCCGAAGTAATTTTTTAGAGTTTGGAACATATCTGTTTATTATTTTAAAATGTAATCGGCTACAAAGGTAGTAAAATCTTTAGATTTGGTCGGGATCTCTGCCTGATAATAATAAATAAGATATACTTTTATTCGTAACTCATTTGGTTGGAAATTACTACTTGAAAGAGAAGCCGGTTATTGTAGATCGGACAAATAAACTTTTTTGCCACTTAAAAAACAAAGTGTTGTGATTATTTAAGGAATAAATTAGGCAAAAAAAGTTGCATATGAAAAAAACTTTTCCCACATTTGTCCAAAATTAGATGTTTGCATTTATATAACTAACCAAACAACGAAAAATTAAAAGAAAAATTAACTGATGAGCGACGTGGAAAAAAAATCAGAAACCCAGGAAGCGGCTCCTAAGAAAAAGCCGTATAACCTGAGAGAAAAGAAAGAGAAAAAGGCTGCTTACAGATCTCTGATTAGAGCAGAACTTGCCGATGAATTGTATGATAAGATTTTGAACATTGTAGTTGTTCAGAAAAAGTACAAAGATCCTAATTATTCAGCAAAAGACTTGGCGAAAGAATTAAAGACAAATACTCGTTATTTGTCAGCTGTAGTGAATTCCCGCTTCGGAATGAATTATTCTTGTTTGCTGAATGAATATCGTATTAAAGATGCTTTGCATCTTTTAGTTGATAAACGCTATATGGATAAGAATGTGGAAGAGATTAGTGCAATGGTAGGTTTTGCTAATCGCCAATCTTTTTATGCTGCATTTTATAAGAATGTGGGTGAGACTCCTAATGGCTATCGTAAGAGAAATCAAGAAAAGAAGTAAGAGCATAATTTGCTACATTATAATTTAGAAAAAGGAAAACAATTGTTTCCTTTTTTATTTCGGCTCATGAATTATGTATCTATGAAAAAAAGTTGATTGTAGAAATGAAACAGGCTGGTTGCAATGAAGTAGACAAGAGCATGAATAAAATGGAGGAATTTAATTACACGGTTGAACAATTTGCCGACTTACAGTTACTTCGATATAAAGTGTATGGATTTGAAGAACTGAGTTTGAAACAAAAAGAGTTGATTTACTATTTGTCACAAGCTGCTTTGCAAGGTCGTGATATTTTGTTTGATCAGAATGGCAAATACAATTTGCTTATTCGTAAAATGTTGGAAACCGTATATACAGAGTATCAGGGAGATCGTACAGATGTGAATTTCGTCAATTTGGAAACTTATCTGAAACGTATATGGTTTTCTAACGGAATTCATCATCATTATGCTTCGGATAAGTTCGTACCAGGTTTCACTCCGGAATTTCTTAGAGACGCATTGAATAGTGTGGATGCATTGAAGTTGCCTTTGGGTAAAGGGGAAACAGTGGAAGAACTTTGTGAAGAAGTCTTTCCGGTGATTTTTGATCCTGAAATGATGCCTAAACGTGTGAATCAGGCAGACGGGGAAGATTTGGTCCTGACTTCGGCTGCAAATTATTACGAAGGGGTAACCCAGAAAGAAGCGGAAGATTTTTATCATAATTTGAAGAATCCGGATGATATGATGCCGGTAATGTTTGGTATGAACAGCCGTTTAGTGAAAGAGGACGGAAAAGTACAAGAAAAGGTCTGGAGATCTGGCGGATTGTATGGGCAAGCCATTGATAAGATCATTTATTGGTTGGATAAGGCTCTTGGTGTGGCAGAAGATGCACAACAAAAAATAGTTATCGAAAAATTAATTCGATTTTATAAGAACGGGGACTTGAAGGATTTTGATGAATATTCTATTGCGTGGGTGAAGGATTTGGATTCACGCGTGGATTTTGTTAACGGCTTTATTGAAAGTTATGGAGATCCGTTAGGATTGAAAGCTAGTTGGGAGTCCATTGTGAATTTTAAAGATCTGGAAGCAACCAAGCGCACGGAAATCATCAGCGCTAATGCCCAATGGTTTGAAGATCACTCACCTGTAGATCATCGGTTTAAAAAAAGGAAGTGAAAGGTGTGTCGGCCAAGGTGATTACAGCCGCTATGCTGGGGGGGATTTGTATCCTGCTACGGCGATTGGGATTAATCTCCCTAATTCCAACTGGATTCGTAGTGTGCATGGTTCTAAGTCTGTAACCATCGGAAATCTGACAGATGCCTATAATAAAGCGGCTCATGGTAATGGATTTGCAGATGAATTTGTTTGCGGTGCCGAAGAGAAAGAATGGATAAAGAAATATGCAGATCTTACAGGGGATTTACATACTGATTTGCATGAATGTTTGGGACACGGTTCTGGGCAGTTGTTACCGGGAGTAGATCAGGATGCTTTGAAAGCGTATGGATCTACGATAGAAGAGGCACGTGCCGATTTATTCGGTTTGTACTATCTGCCGGATGACAAAATGATAGAATTGGGGCTTACACCGGATGGAGATGCCTTTAAAGCAGAATATTATACTTATATGATGAATGGTCTGATGACCCAGTTAGTCCGCATCGAGTTAGGTAATATGGTAGAGGAAGCACACATGCGTAACCGCCAGCTCATTGCGCGGTGGACATTTGAGAAAGGTGCTGCAGATAAGGTGGTTGAAATGGTTAAGAAGGATGGAAAAACGTATGTGAAGATAAACGATTATCAAAAATTGCGCACTCTGTTCGGACAGTTGCTGGCTGAGATACAACGCATTAAAAGTGAAGGCGATTTTGAGGCTGCCCGTAAATTGGTCGAAAAGTATGCGGTGAAAATAGATCCGGTTTTGCATGCCGAGATATTGGCACGTTATGAAAAACTTCATTTGGCTCCTTACAAAGGTTTTGTAAATCCTGTATATGAGGCTGTGACAGATAAAGATGGAAATATTATAGATGTAAAAGTATCTTATAATGAAGGTTACGCGGAGCAGATGTTACGTTATAGCAAAGAATTTGCGAATCTTCCTTATAGAAATGAATAGAAAAATATGGATGTACATGAAACAATAAAAGACATAAAGGGGCAATTCCGTTTGTTTATGAATGGGGTGGCTTCCCAAAGTATGCGCGAGAAGGGATTAGACTATAAACTGAATTTTGGCATCGAACTTCCGCGTTTGAAAGAAATAGCTGCTCGTTATGAAAAAAATCATGAAGTGGCGCAGGCTTTATGGAAAGAAAATATCCGTGAATGTAAAATTCTGGCGGGGATGTTACAGCCGGTAGAAACATTTTATCCGGAAATAGCTGATATATGGGTAGAAGATATGCGCTATCCGGAAATAGCGGAACTGACTTGCATGAGTTTGTTCCAATATTTGCCTTATGCTTCGGAGAAGGCTTTCGAATGGATGGCCGATGATCGTGAATATTTTCAGTTATGCGGCTTTATGCTGATGGCAAGACTATTGATGAAGGGTAATCAGCTGACTGAGCGTTCGGAAGCTGAATTTTTGGATCAGGCAATGGCCACTTTACAAAGCGAGGGAGTGTTGCCCCGCAAAGCAGCTGCTACTGCTTTGAAGAAGTTTGCCGTTCAAAGCAAAGAAAATGGCAAAAAGGTGAACCGATTGTTGGCTCCATTAGCCAAATCAGATAAGGTAGAAATAGCTTCTTTGGCTGGAGAAATAAAATTAGAAACAGAATATTGGCATTAAACTTTCATGTTATCATAAAAAGGCTTAACTTTGACGGCGGAACTGAAATCTGTGATGGAAGAGAATGTGAAAGATAAGGTAAAGCAGATCTTGACAGAATATCTGCAGGTTAACGGGCATCGGAAGACACCTGAACGATATGCTATACTCGATACTATCTATTCCATTAAAGGTCATTTTGACATTGATACGCTTTATAATTATATGGCAAATGAAGGGAAATTCCGGGTAAGCCGGGCTACTCTTTATAATACCATCATTCTTTTTATCGATGCAAAATTGGTTATTAAACATCAGTTCGGCAATTCTTCCCAGTACGAGCGTGCGTACAACAATGAAACCCATCATCACATGATATGTACGGAATGTGGCAAAGTGACCGAATTTCAGGATGAGAATCTGAAACAAGCCATTGCCAATACGAAGCTGAAGAAATTTCATGCCTCGCACTATTCCTTATATATCTATGGTGTATGCAGCAAGTGTACTTGGGCCAAGCGTAGGAAGAAAAAAGATAAGTAACATAAAACGAAGAAACATGAAAGTAGATGTCTTGTTAGGTTTGCAATGGGGTGATGAAGGCAAAGGAAAGGTTGTCGATGTTCTGACTCCCCGTTATGATGTAGTAGCTCGTTTCCAGGGAGGTCCGAATGCAGGCCATACACTGGAATTCGAAGGCCAGAAATATGTGCTCCGTTCCATTCCTTCCGGAATATTTCAAGGAAATAAAGTAAACATTATTGGTAATGGTGTGGTACTGGATCCGGCTTTATTCAAGGCTGAGGCTGAAGCTTTGGAAGCTAGCGGACACCCCCTGAAAGAACGTTTGCACATTTCAAAGAAAGCTCATTTGATTTTGCCTACTCACCGCATTCTGGATGCAGCCTATGAAGCTGCTAAAGGAGATGCCAAAGTGGGAACTACCGGAAAAGGTATAGGCCCTACTTATACTGATAAAGTGAGTCGTAACGGCGTACGTGTAGGTGATATCCTTCATAATTTTGAAGAAGTGTATGGAGAAGCAAAGGCACGCCACGAACAGATCTTGAAAAGTCTGAACTATGAATATAATATAACCGAGCTGGAAAAACAATGGTTGGAGGGTATTGAATACCTGAAACAGTTCCATTTGGTGGACAGTGAACATGAAATCAACAATCTTCTGAAGTCGGGTAAGAGTGTGCTTTGTGAAGGTGCGCAGGGAACGATGCTTGATGTTGATTTCGGTTCTTATCCTTTTGTCACTTCTTCAAATACCATTTGTGCCGGTGCTTGTACCGGTTTAGGTATCGGTCCTAATAAAATTGGTAATGTATACGGTATCATGAAAGCGTATTGTACCCGTGTGGGATCAGGTCCTTTTCCTACCGAGCTGTTTGACGAAACTGGTAAGAAAATCCGTGATTTAGGTCATGAATATGGTGCGGTGACAGGTCGTGAACGTCGTTGTGGCTGGATTGATCTTGTGGCTTTGAAGTATTCTATCATGGTAAACGGGGTGACCCAGTTAATTATGATGAAGAGCGATGTGTTGGATGATTTCGAAACTATCAAAGCATGTGTGGCTTATAAAGTAAATGGTGAGGAAATTGATTACTTTCCTTATGATATTAGCGAGGGGTTGGAACCTGCATATGCGGAGCTTCCCGGATGGAAGACTGATATGACCAAGATGACCAGTGAGGATGAATTCCCGGAAGAATTCAATGCGTATGTCACTTTCTTGGAAGAACAGCTGGAAACCCCGATCAAGATTGTTTCGGTAGGTCCTGATCGTGGTCAGACTATTGAACGTTATACGGAAGAATAATAGGGAAGAATCTTATAAGATAAAAAAGAGATACTGTTTTCTTTTGGAGGCAGTTTCTCTTTTTTTTGTATACATCTATCTGTTTCTATGTATATTTGATAAAATTGTAACATCTATAATGATACCCATGTAAGATAATATATCTTTCGTCTTTATCGTCTATATCTTTCCGGTTGCTATTCAAGATGTGTGTGGAGCATCAATTGTGCATTATTGCGTATTATTGTGCCAAATCGCGTCAAATCGCGTCATTCCGTCCGGGCTTCTTTCTATATTTGCCATAAATAAAAAATATTGATATGGCATTACAAACAACCGGATTGGAATTTTTCTACCTGAGTGTGGATTTCTTCGAGAATGATAAAATATTGTTGGTGGAACAAGAGTTGGGCAGTCGGGCTACATTGCTTGTATTGCGCTTGTTGGCACGTATTTACCACAAAGGATATTTTTGCCGTTGGGGAAAGGATGAGTGTCTGCTTTTTACCCGCAGATTGCCCGAAGGCTGTACGGCCGATTATGTACAGCAAGTGGTGGATGCACTATTGGAACGTGGCTTTTTTAGTAAAGTCCAATACGAAAGATTTGGAATTCTTACTTCGGAAAGCATACAGGGCCATTATTTTGAGGCGGCACAACGACGGAAGCGTGTAGAGGTGCGGGCTGATTACTTGTTGATAGAGATTTCAAAATACAAGAATTTGTATGTAGACGGCAGTAACGTAGGCATTTCAACGGAAAATGTGGACATGAAAACCGGAAATGTAAACATGAAGTCACAAAGTAAAGCAGAGGAAAGTAAAGCAGAGCAAAAAAATGAAAAGGACTCCTCCTCTTTTTGTTCTCCAGAAAAGAAGAGGATTTTTGCGGAGAAAGAGACCTTTTCTTCTATTCCTGTAGATGGAAAACGCAGAAATACTTCCGGACTGGTTGAAGCTTTGCAGCAGTGGGGGATAGGAGATGATAATTTATATAAAATAGTGGGGTACTGTGATTATGGTGTGATAGGGCATCCGATATGGAAAATATTAGCTGATATGCGTATGTCAGGTGGAAGGATACATCAACCGTTAGCCTTTATTTGGTCGCGCCTGCGAGTTTGACCGATTAGGATTTAGTAGATTGATAAATACTGTAATTGTGTAATAAAAAAACGATTGATAGTTTTATGGTTCATATAAGTAGAAAATAAATAGAATATTAAATAGATAATAGCCTGATTTTTAGAGTGCTGATTATGCTAATGGTAGAGTATAAGTAGAAAGTGACTAAAAAAATAGTTATAATATATTGTGTATCAGTAAAAGGGAGAAATAATATAAGTATGGTGGACTGAATGAATAGAGGGGGAACGGTAAGCATAAGTTCTTTTGGAACTCAGTTCTACAAAAGAGGAAAATACAAGAATCCATTTCTTATAAAAAACGTCTAAATCTTAGTCGTTCCAAAGATATTCAACTGTTAAAAGAGTAATTTCACACAGGGAGCTAATAGTTAAAGAAATAAAAAGTAGCAGACTACTTTATTGGGAACAAGATATATAAAGAAGAAAATGATTACCAAAGAAAAAAAGTGATTTTCTGACAATTTTCATGTGTTTTACATCATTTCATACTCAAAATAAAATAATACCCCTATTTTAACAAATATCGCAACTAAATAATACTTATGATAAAAATATTATAGACAAAAATAATAGCCTTATTCTTTTATTTTTAATAAAATTTTATATCTTTGCAATGTTATTGATAAAATGAGTTCCAAAAGAACTTGGATAAGTTTAATTAAAAGAGAGTGAGTATGAAGAAAAAGTGTTAATGTTACTAGCTTGTCTGTGGTTGGGTATCGGCTTCTCTATGGCTCAAGCGCCTAAAACAGTTGCAGGAGTTGTAACTTCAGCGGATGATGGTGAGCCGATAATAGGTGCGTCTGTTTTAGTGGAAGGGACTACTATGGGAGCGATTACGGATGTGGATGGCAAGTTTGCTATCAATAATGTTCCTGCAGATGCTAAAGCGCTGATTGTTTCTTATTTGGGTATGATTACTCAGCGAGTTGGAATTCAGCGTGGTACTATTACTGTAACAATGAAGTCGGACACAAAAGTGTTGGATGAAGTGGTTGTAACTGCTCAAGGATTGAACCGTAAACAAAAAGCGTTGGGTTATTCTACACAAAAGGTAGCAGGTGAGGATTTGACTATTTCACGACAGACTGATTTGGGTAATGCTATGGCTGGTAAAGTGTCGGGAGCACGTTTTATAGGTGGTGCCAGTTCAGGTTTTGATGCAGGTACTATTATTTTGCGTGGTGCAGGTTCCATTCCTTCTTCGTCCCAGTCGGATAATCCGGCCAATGAACCTATTTATGTGGTAGATGGTGCTATCACCAACAAAAACTCTATCAATATGGATGATGTAGAAAGCATAAACGTATTGAAAGGTCCCGCGGCTACTGCCCTTTATGGTTCGCGTGGTGGTGCAGGTGCTATCATCATAACTACTAAGGCGGGACAAAGTGAGAAAGGGTTGCTTGAAGTAAGTCATACATTGCAGGCCGAAACTTACTATAATCATTTCAATATGCAGAAGCTGTATGGTGGCGGAGGATATGGAGGTACGGAAAAAGGTAACAGGGCTCAGGATATTTATGATTTGTATAGTGGTGATATTCCCGGTTTGCAAGGTGCTTATGTGTACGATTATAATGAGGACACTTCTTGGGGAGCTGCATACGATCCGGCTGTGAAATATGTCACTCCATTATCATTGGACGAAACCAGTGATTATTATGGAAAACCAGCCACTTGGCAACATGGGTTGGATTTGAGAGATCTTTATCGGACTGGTGTAACCAATACAACCAACGTTTCGTTTTCAAAGAGTGTGAAAGATTTTAATACCCGTGTTTCTTTCACCAATAGCTATCGTACTGGTGTGCAACCCAATTCGGATGCTATTCGCCGTTTCTTAGGGTTCAAGACTAATTTCAAACCCACACCGTGGATGAATGTGTCATTGGATTATAAATATACTTATCGTCAAGATCATAATGCTGCCGAAAGTGGATATAACGGTTCACGTACCGTTTTGCAGGAATATACCCAATGGGGACAGACCAATGTCAATTTAAAAGATTATAAGGACTATAAACGTCCGGACGGATCATGGAGGACTTGGAATATCAACAGTGTGAATAACCAAAGTGCTGCATTCCATGATAATCCGTATGCTTTGTTTCATGAATATAATCATCGCACCATTTATCAATGGAATGTATTCAGTGGTGATGTGTCTGTGGACCTTCCTTATAACTTGAAAGCAGGGGTACGCGTAAATGGTAACATACGTGGTTACAAATTGGAACGCGAACGCCCTTCAGGATCTATTAATTTCCGGTCAAATTATCGTCAGGATCAAAGCAGTTTAATTGATTTGACCGTACAAGGACGTTTGACTTGGGGACAATCATTCTTTAAAGACAAACTAACGGTAGATGCGGCTCTTTTTGCAGAAGTACGTGACTATACATACGATAATTTATATGCATATACCAATACAAATTATGACTTGTCTTTGGATAATTATTATAATTTGGCTGCTTCATCGGGTACTATTGCCTTGGCCTATAATAAGAAGACACATTACAAGGAACGTAGTGTTTATGCCACAGCTACTATGGGCTGGGATGATACTTATTTTCTTGATGCTTCTGTCCGTAACGATATGTCATCTACGTTGAGTCCTAATCACAATAGCTATTGGTATGGTGGCCTTTCCGCTTCTGTCCTTGCTCATAAATGGGTGAATGCAGAATGGCTGAATTTCTGGAAACTGCGTGCTAGTGCGGCTCAGGTAGGTACTACGCTTGATGCTTATAATATTTATCCTACTTATTCTCTAGATACCAGTTATGGTTCACATGTTACAATGTATGAACCTTCTTCTCAGAAAAATTATAATATTGAGCCGTCTATTTCCACTTCGTATGAAATAGGTACGGAATTCCGTTTGTTCAATAATCGTTTATGGGGTGATTTCAACTATTATACTCGGGATGACAAAGATCAGATAATCTCTGTAACCTCTGCTCCACAATCGGGGTACTCCACTCGTAAGATGAATGCTGGTTTAATTCGTAATCGGGGTGTTGAATTGAGTTTGGGCGGGATGCCCGTTTCCACTAAGAACTGGAAATGGGAAATGAATTTCAATATAGCGAAGAATAGCAATAAACTGGTGGAACTAGCTGATGGGGTGGATTCTTACTCTATTTATTGGACTTCATTCACAACTCGTTTGTATAATTATGCTATGGTTGGTAAATCACTTGGTGTGATAACCGGTAATACATGGGAACGTGATGACAATGGCAATATAATTTTCCATGAACTGAGTGCCTCGCAGAAGGCGTTGTATGGTGGTGAATATGTACCTACTTACAATCAGAATACACTAGATGAACTGGGTAACTTCCATCCGGATTTCACAGGTGGTTTTAATACTAGTATCAGTTTTAAGAATTTCCGTCTGTCGGCTAATATTGATTTCTCTGTAGGCGGTCAGATTGTATCCTATACTAATATGTGGGGTAGCAGTAGCGGTATTCTTGATAAAACAGCTGAACTTAATGACCGTGGCGTCAATGTTCGTGAACCGGTAAGCAAAGGTGGTGGTATCCACATGACTGGTGTGGATCAGGATGGTAATAAGGTAGATACCTATGTCAATGCCAAACTGTATTATACCACAGCTTCCCGTGTATGGGAAGAATGGGTGTATGACCGTACTTACGTGAAACTTCGCGAAGTGTCATTGTCGTATGTGTTCCCGTCACAAACTTTGAAGAAACTAAATATCGGTTTGAGTCGTGCCAGTGTGGCAATTAATGCTTCCAATCCATGGTTGATCTATTCAGCTTGTCCTAATGTGGATGTGTCTGAAATTGGTATGGGATATTTTGAGGGTGGTAATGCCGCTGCAACCCGTTCGATAGGTTTTACCGTTAATCTTGCTTTTTAAACCATAAAACGAAGAATCATTATGAAATATATTAAATTATTATTTTTATCTCTGAGTTTTGCAGCAACATTCACAGCATGTGATATGACTGACTTTGGCGATATTAACAAAGATCCCAATGAACCGTCGGAGGCTAATACTGGTATGTTGTTTACATACGCTTGTACTTATGTGAAATACTTCTCTATGAACTCAAATTATTATTACCCGTGGACGCAAATGTATCCGGGGTATATGTCCGAGAAAAATAATAATCAGTATGGTGCGTTTGGCGGACCTACTATGAGTACAAGTTCTTATTATCTTTATCCGTTGAAGAACTGCGAGAAGATTATTGACTTTAATAGTGATGAGGCTGAAAAAGGTAAACCTGCCATTGTACAGTTTGGTGATAATGCCAATCAGATTGCGGTTGCACGTACATTGATGGGATTCATCTATATGCACCTTACAGATGCTCTAGGGCCACTTCCTTATACAGAAGCGTTTCAGGCAGGTGAGGAAAATTTTACTCCGGTATTTGATTCACAGGAAACGATTTATGCTAAGTTAGATGCCGATTTGAGGGAAGCGTATAATCAGTTTAATGAAAGTGGCTCGTTGAGTACAGCCGACATCCTGTTCGATGGTGACATTCGTGCATGGAAGAAACTGAATGCTTCTACCCGTATGATGCTTGCTATAAAACTGGCAGATGTGGATCCTGCCGAAGGACGCTCGCGTTTTGCTCAAGCTTACGCCGATGGCGGTATTGAAGAAAATGCCTATAATTTGAATTATACTTTTGAGGCCAATACTGTGGGATATTTATATTATAATGGTGTAAACAATAATTATAATTTTGTCCCTAATAAGTATTATGTAGATCAGCTGAAGGAGTTGAAAGATAACCGTCTGTTCTCTACTTGTTCACTGATTCCTTTCGGTAAGACACAGGCAGAGGCGGGCGTAACGGATGAAGACTTGAAGAATTTTGATAAATACCAAGGTATGCCTTTGGGTATTGAGTCTGCAGATGTGAATACGTGGAACAAAGTCTGCTGTTTTTATAATCCTTCGCTCACACAGGTAACCTCTACTTTTCCCATTATTACTGCTGCTCGTATGTTGCTTATCGAGGCTGAGGCTGCTCAACGTGGCTGGATTCAGGCTGATCCTGCCCAGCTTTATGCAGCTGGTGTGAAGGCATCGTTCGAACAATGGGGGGCCGAAGGTGTTGATGAATATTTGGCACAGGAAGCAGTTGCCTATACAGGTACTGATGCTGATAAAATTAACAAAATTGCTCTTCAACGCTGGATTAGTGGCTTTATGGCTGATGGTTTTGAGGCATGGTCTGACTGGCGTCGTTTTGATATTCCGAAACTAGAAGTCGGTCCGGTTTGTACAACGATTGATCATATTCCTTATCGCCATCAATTTGATAGCGAAATTTATCAAGGTAATCTTGAAAATTATGAAGCTGCCGTGAAAGCAGATTTGAATGGTGATGATAGCCGTGAGCAACGAGTATGGTGGAATAGAAGATAAGATTTGAAATATATAAATTCTCTTTAAAGTTTCGTTTAAATATAGGGGACATTCTCAGTGATGAGAGTGTCTTCTTTTATTGAAATAAATCCAAAAATATATAGGATAAACGTTAGTTAAGACTAGGTAGTTCATAAATTGCCTCGATGGATAGATATACGTATTGCTTTTTCTTATTGACTTTTGTTGTGTTCGGTTGGGTAGAATTTGAAGAAGCGATTGTTGGGATATTGAATTTTTTATGAAGAAATTCTCCTGTTTTAAAGCATAAAAAAAGGCTATCTATCCCAGACAGCCAATCTTTTGTTAACCTTAAATCTAATACTATGAAAAACACACTACAAAGATACGGACTTTATTTATAATAGCAAGTTTCTAGTCTGTATTTCGCCGTTTTATAACATGCTTTATAAATATGTCGTGTCTTGTTAACAAATGAATCTAAAAGTGTAAAGTTTTGTTTATTATAACCTTTCGAACTTCTTGTCTTATGAATGATAGAGGAGGACAAACGAAAATAAAAGTCTGTGATGGTTATTTTCTATTTCTTATTTTATATCTTTGATGGCACTTTACTGATTGAAAAAATAATAGTTGCTTATGAAAAACAGACAGTTTATTGTATTTGCTCTTTTATTAGCGTGTCCGTTGCTGTTACACGGACAGGAAACGTCTCTCTGTGGAAAAGAATCATGTAATAAAGGTTATATCCGGCATCCATGGTATGGAAAAAAGGTTGGTTATATAGGAGACTCGATAACTGATCCCAATTGTTATGGAGATAACATAAAAAAGTAATTGGGATTTTTTGTAAAGAATGGTTGGATATCACTCCTTATGTGTATGGAGTGAGTGGACGTCAATGGAATGATGTACCCCGTCAGGCAGAACAATTGAAAAAGGAGCATGGAGAAGAGGTTGATGCCATCGTGGTTTTGATGGGGACAAATGATTTTAATAGCAGCGTACCTGTCGGGACTTGGTTTGCAGAGAAAGAAGAGCAGGTGATGGCTGCCCGTGGTGAAACTAAAAAACTGGAAACGCGTAAAAGGCGTGTTCCTATAATGACGAATGATACGTATAAAGGCCGTATTAATATTGGTTTGAGTCATTTGAAAAAATTGTTTCCCGATAAACAAATTGTTTTGTTGACCCCATTGCATCGTTCTTTAGCGGAATTCGGCGAAAAGAATGTACAACCGGATGAAAGCTATCAGAATAAATGCGGAGAATATGTGGATGCTTATGTACAGGCCATTAAGGAAGCAGGTAATTTGTGGGGAGTTCCTGTAATAGATTTTAATTCGGTTACAGGTATAAATCCGATGATTGAAGAACAACTTATTTATTTCTATGATTCGGGGTATGATCGTTTGCATCCTAATACCAATGGTCAAGAACGTATGGCACATACATTGATGTATCAATTACTTTCTTTGCCTGCATCATTCTGACAGTTGGACATTCATTTTTTTGTCTTTTTGGAAGAGTTTGTTTATTTGGGAGAACCTCCTATGTTTCGATGTGAACTTTGAAGGATTGAAAAAATGTTCAAATGGCAAATAAATGTTATTTGAACATTTTTTTATTAGTTCTTATTTACTGAAAGAGTAATTGAGCTATTGATTTTGAACAAATTTCTATATTCTTGTATCATTTTTTATGGTTTCTTTTCTTGTTCTTGTTTACTTTTGCCTGAATCTTTTAACTTATAAAATGTATATGAAAAACATGAAATTAAAAGTATTACTTGCTTTATGTGCTTTACTCCTGTTATCGGCTTTTATTGCTGAGAGAAAAGAACCCATTACTATTTTTATGATTGGTGATTCCACTATGGCGAATAAAAGTCTGAAGAATGGTAATATAGAGCGTGGTTGGGGACAAATGCTTCCCGGATATTTTACGGAAGAGGTTGTGGTGGATAATCACGCTATGAATGGAAGAAGTTCACTCAGTTTTATCAATGAAGGACGTTGGGATGTAGTGCTTTCTAAAATTCATAAAGGTGATTATGTATTTATTCAGTTCGGGCATAATGATGAGAAACCTAGAGCCACATTACATACAGAACCCGGAAGTACCTTTGATGATAATTTAAGACGTTTTGTGAATGAAACACGTGCTAAGGGAGGAAATCCTGTACTGTTCAATTCTATAGTCCGTCGTAATTTCCCTCCTAAAGGTGTGACGGAGATAAAGGGTAGTTATGAAAAAGAAGGTCCGGTATTGGTTGATACCCATGGGGAATATCTGGAATCTCCCCGTCGGGTGGCCGGAGAAATGAATGTACCTTTTATTGATTTGAATAAATTGACCCATGACTTGGTTACCGGTATGGGAGTCGAGAATTCAAGAAAATTGTTTATGTGGATTCCAGCAGGACAATATGAATTTTGTCCGGAAGGGAAAATTGATAATACTCACTTGAATATATATGGTGGACGTATAGTTGCCGGGTTGGTTGTGGACGCTTTGATGGAAGAAGTGCCGGCTTTGGCAAAATATGTGCGACGTTATGATTATGTGGTGGCGAAAGATGGGAGTGGGGATTTCTTTACAGTTCAGGAAGCAGTGAATGCGGCAGTTGGTGGTGGCAAGAAAACAATATCTATACTTGTCCGTCCGGGAGTATATGAAGAGTATGTTTCTATGCCGGAATCATCGCCTCGAATAGAATTGGTGAAACAGACAGGGGCTGAGATCAGGGATAACGGGTTCACACAAGATGTTTATGTGGCACCTTATAAGGGTGACAGAGTATGTGCTATTAGTTATACATTTGATGATGGTTTACAGGAACACTATACGTTGCTTTTCCCTAAATTGGAAAAATATGGCTTTAAAGGTACTTTCTGGATATGGGGTAAATGTATAGAGAATGAAAGTGCTATGCAGGGAAAACCGAGAATGTCGTGGGCGCAAATTAAAGAGATGAGTGACAAAGGGCAAGAAATATCCAGTCATAGCTGGTCACATACGAATTTAAAGCGTGTTTCTTTGGAGGAAGTAAAAATGGAAGTAGAGAAGAATGACAGTATACTTTATGAGAAAACAGGAAAAATACCGCGTACATTCTGTTATCCTTTCAATGCTGTTAATAGTGATATATTAAAAATAACTTCAAAGAACAGGGTAGGTACACGTACCGAACAATATCCCATCGGGGGAGATAAATCGAAATCAACTCCTGAGTCTTTAGATAAATGGGTGGAAAGCTTGGTAAACTCCGGTAGATGGGGAGTGGCAATGATACATGGAATATCGCAAGGATATGATGCTTTTCTGAATCCCGAAATATTGTGGGAACATTTTAGTAAGGTAAAGGCTCTGGAAAATAAAATATGGGTGGGTACATTTAGAGAGGTGGCTGCCTATACAAAAGAACGAGAAAAAATTCGCTTGAATGTGCTAGAAAAAGAAAACGGCTATAACATAACTCCTCATTTGGATATGAATGCACAATTATTTACGGAACCACTGACTATGGTATTGAAATCTGTGGGAAATAGAGTTTCGGAGATTAGGCAAGATGGGAAAAAGCTTTTTCTAAAGAAGGATGCTGATAAGATTCTTTTCGATTTTAATCCTTATGGAGGGATGATTCAGATTCGTTTTATCTGAGGTGTTGGATATAGTTTGTAAAACTAGAATAGGGAAATCCGTTAGTCTTTATTGTAACCATTTAAGGTGTGATAATAAGATTAACGGATTTGTTTTTTGCACTTTTATAAGGTTACTCAGAATTAATTTCTAAATTTGTTCCCGTTAACTTTATTCCTTTTCCAAAAGAAATAAAATGGAAAACACAGAGAAACTGATAGTAGAACAACTGAAAAATGGCAACGAAGATGCTTATAAATACATCTATGATTATCATTATGTTCTTTTGTGTCATGTAGCAAATCAATATTTGAACGATAATTTTTTATCGGAAACTATAGTCGGAGATGTAATTTTTCACCTTTGGGAAATCAGAGAAACTTTAAACATTACTATTTCTATTAGAAGTTATCTGATAAAGGCCGTTCGTAATCGTTGTATAGACTATCTGAAATCTGGATCTGAAAAAAGGAAATTTCATTTTCAGTTCTAGTACCGGAAGAGATGTCTGAAGAAAAGTATTTGCAGTCAGATAATTATCCTTTGGGAATATTATTGGAACGTGAATTGGAGCATGAAATCCGTATGGCAATAGACAAACTACCGATTGAATGTAGATGTGTTTTTGAAAAAAGCAGATTTGAGGAGAAAAAATATGAAGAAATTTCTCAGGAATTAGGTATTTCTATAAATACGGTTAAGTATCATATAAAGAATGCATTATCTTTCCTTCAGACTGAATTGAGCAAATATTTAATTGCTTTGATTTTATTTTTTCGTGTTGAAACAGAAAAAAGTTTCTTTTAGGACTACCCTGTATTTAAAATAAATCGTCTTCACTTTAGAAACAACAAAGATGAAAGCAGAAAAAGAACATATTGATGAATTAATAGTATCCTATTTAAGTAATGAGTTGGATGGAAATGCTGTGCATGAACTGAAGGAGTGGATAGCTGCGTCTGTGGAAAATGAAAAGTATTTTATGCAGCGGCAAGAAATTTGGTTTTCTGCCATAAGTGATATGAAAAACTCTATATATAATAAAGATGAGGCTTTCCAGTTATTTAGGAAACGGGTGGATACATATCAAAAGAACAAGATGATGAGGAAGAGGCTAAGATGGAAAATAGTCTATAAATATGTGGCTTTTATATCAATAATAGGTTTTATCTCTTATTTCTCGTATTGGAGGGGTAAAAGTAATCTTAAAAATGTTTTAACGGAAACGGGGATAGAGGTGGAAACACCTATAGGATCACAAACAAGACTCCGTTTGCCAGATGGTACTATAGTGATACTTAATGCTGGATCACGTATTATTTATCCACAAAATTTTGGAGTATACAATCGTGATGTTGAGTTACAAGGTGAAGGTTATTTTGAGGTTGCTCGTAATATTGAAATGCCTTTTTATGTGAAAACAAAAGAGTTACAAGTAAGAGTACTTGGAACTAAATTTAATTTTAGAGATTATCCTGAAGATAAAGAAGTTGTTGTGTCTCTGTTAGAAGGAAGAATTGTTTTAAATAATCAGCTTCAGAGAGAGGAGGAATTATTATTATTACCTAATGAACAGGTGATATTAGATAAAAGAGTAAAGACTATGAAAAAAGAATGGAAAAGGGATGGAATAAATATAGAATGGATAACCGGTAGACTTTTCTTTGATGAAATACCTTTACCAGAAGTAGCACAAATATTGGAACGTAATTATGGCGTTCGAATTAAATTTGCTAATGATGCTTTAAAAAAAATTCGTTTTTATGGAAATTTTAATAAAAACGGTCAAAGTGTTAGAGATATTCTGGAGGCATTATCAGCAACGGAAAAGGTACATTATACTTTAAATGATAAAGAAATAATTTTATATTAACTATTTGTCTAATCTTAAATAAAAAGAACTATGAATAGAAGTACGTAAAATAAGGGTGGGAAGACTGGATATAAAAAAGTCGGAAGATCTGCGAAATCTCCCGGCTTCCATATTATTCCCTCAAAATGTCAAATGTGAGATCTTTTTTGAGGAATGTGACAAAAGTAATAAAAATATTTCTTAAAATCGCCTTCCTACAAAAGTTTTTAATTTTTAAATTCTAAATTTATGAATTACAAAAGGAGGGCCATCTTGATGGTCGGGGCTGTATTATGCCTAAATTTAAGTGTGTACTCTCAACTTATATCGTTGAAAATGAATGATGTTTCAGTGAAAAAGGCGATGATGGAATTACAAACTAAAAGTGGTTTCTCATTTGTGTATATTGCTGGAGATTTGGATATTCGGAAGATGGTAACAATAGATGCTAATCAATTGGATGAAGCTATTAATCAGATTTTGAAAGGACAAAATGTTTCTTATGAAATACAAGGGAAGAATATTGTTATTAAAAGAATTCAGGAACTAAAAGTAGCGAATGAACAAAAAATTAAAATTAGTGGTATTGTAAAAGATGTAAATGGAGCCCCTGTGGTTGGAGCAACAGTTAAAGAAAAAGGGACTTCAAATGGTACTATTACAGATATTGATGGAATTTTTATGCTGGAAGTTCAGGAAAATGCCTTATTAGATATATCATATATTGGATTTAAATCTCAACAGTTGAAAGTACAGAAGGGAGGTAAGGCTTTATCAGTTATTTTGAAAGAAGATTCTGAATTATTAGATGAAGTTGTTGTTATTGGTTATGGAACACAGCGGAAAGGGGAGGTCGCTAGTTCTATTGCCACTGTAAAATCAGAGAATTTTTTGAAGGTCCCTTCTCCAGATGCTGCTCAGATGATTCGTGGACAAGTTCCGGGACTAGCTGTTATAACCCCAGATGCCAATCCTCTTTCTTCTTCCCAATTATCTTTGCGTGGTATCACAACATTAGGGCAAAACACCACTCCGTTAATTCTCATAGATGGAATTCCTGGAGCATTAAATTCTGTTTCTCCTGATGAGATAGCACAAATAGATGTATTAAAAGATGGTTCGGCAGCAGCTATTTATGGTACACGTGGTACTAATGGAGTTATTCTTATTACTACAAAACATGTAAATGGGGAAATGCCAACAACAGTAGATGTGAATGCTTATATTTCTATTCAACAGATCGTGAAAAAGTTGCCAATGATGACAGCAGGTCAATATCGTGAGAAAGTAGCTCAAGGAGGGTATGGTGGTGCGACTGATTATGGTGGTGATGTGGATTGGTTGGATGAAATAACTCGTACTCCTATTTCACAAGTATATAATGTAAGTTTAAGAGGAGGAAGTCAGACAACTAATTATTTGGCAAGTCTTGAATATAGGAGTTTGGAGGGTATAATTCAACGTTCGGACAACCAGATCATTTATCCACGCATTGAGGTTACTCATCGCATGTTTAATGATAAATTGCGTATTAATGCAGGGTTGAATGGTTCTCTAAAAAAATATTTTGATGGTGCAGATGGTGGTGGATATAAAACAGATGTTTATGCAGGAGCGATTCAATTTAATCCTACAGATCCTGTTAGAGATGAAAATGGAAATTGGAAAGAGAGACCTATTAATGATTATTTAAATCCGTTGGCTCTTTTTATGGGAAACAGAGGGAGAGAATAAGGAAACTGCTTTTAAGAATGTTTGCTAATTTTGGCATTTACTCCTATTGCAGGATTAAATATTAAATATACTGCATCTAAAAATATTTTTAATCAGATCCGAGGATATTATGAAACGAAGCAACATTCTTCAACTACTAAAAATGGTAAGAATGGATATGCATCTCGTGGTACACAATCTACATATGAAACATTATCTGAATTGACAGTTCAATACAATAAGACATTATTTAAAGATCATAATTTTACTTTGTTGGGAGGGTATAGTTGGATGAAAAGTGGGTATGAAGATTATTGGATGCAAAATTGGGATTTTCCTTCAGATGATTATACATATAATAATATGAGTGAAGGTCAAGCTTTACGTGATGGAAAAGCTAATGAAGATTCGGAGAAAAGGGAGAATTTGTTGATTGCTTATTTTGCTCGTTTGAATTATAATTATAAAGGAAAATACATTTTATCTGCTAGTATAAGACAGGAGGGATCTACTAAATTTGGTAAGAATTATAAGTGGGGAACTTTTCCAGCTGTATCTGTAGCATGGAATATAGTGGAAGAGAATTTTCTAAAGGATGTGTCATCTCTTTCTGCATTGAAAATACGTGCGGGATTTGGTATTACAGGTACGGAACCATATTCTCCTTATATGTCTCTTCGTTCGATTAATTTTAATGATTATGCATATTATGATGGCACTTGGATTAAGTCTGTTCATCCTAGTTCCAATACGAATCCAGATCTCCGTTGGGAAAAGAAAGAGGAACTTAATGTTGGCCTAGATGTTGGCTTTTTTGATAATCGGTTAACCGGAAGCATTGACTATTATAGAAGAACAACTAAGGATTTGATTTGGGAATATAATGTTCCTTCACCTCCATATTTATTTCCTACAATACAAGCTAACGGAGGGTCTATACGTAATACAGGGGTAGAAGTTTCTATACAGGTAACGCCTGTTTCAACAAAAGATTTTCAATGGGTAACAAATATAAACTATTCTAGTAATGCAAATAAATTAGTGACACTTTCTGGTAAATTTGTTGCAAGTACATATTTAGATACGGGGACAACGGGATCTCCTATGTGGCAGGCAACACACAGAATACAAGAGGGGCAATCTTTCGGTAATTTTTGGGGATATAAGTCTATTGATATAGATGATGATGGGCATTGGATAATAGAGGGTGAAGATGGAACCCCAAAATCTATAAATGATGCGCTTCCTTCTGATAAAAAAGTATTAGGTAATGGCTTGCCGAAACATTATGTGAATTGGAATAACACTTTTGGATATAAAAATTTTGATTTAAGTCTTACAATGCGTGGGGCTTTTGGTTTTCAAATATGGAATTCGGCTGCTGCTTTTCATGGGGTACCTGCTATGTTTACTGCAGGATGGAATGTAATGGAGAAAGCTTTTGATCCTGTCTTTGGGAAACGTCCTCTTGCTGTAGATCAACCACTGGCTTACGTAAGTTATCATATTGAAAATGGTGACTATTGGAAGATTGATAATCTGACTTTAGGCTATACTTGGAATACAAGATGGAATTGGTTGAAAAATATTCGTTTTTTTGGTTCTGTTTCTAATCTTGCTGTTATTACTGGATATAGTGGTATAGATCCGGAAACTCCTGTAAACGGAATGTATCCAGGTATAGATAATCGTTATAGATATCCTTCGGCTAGAACTTATACAATTGGTATGTCATTTAAATTCTAAATATTATGAAAACAATAAATAAGATAGTAGGTATAGTTACTTCTATAAGCTTGGCGGGAATAATGTCATGTTGTAGTAATGATTTAACAGAAAAAGTATATTCTTCAATAACACAGGATAGTTATGAATATACGGTAAAAGATTTTAAATCTGTGGTTTCAAGTGTATATTCACCTTTACGTGGAGTGTTTAGCCATACGGGATTTTGGACAGCGAATGAAGTGACTGGAGATGCAATAGTATCTCCTCCTACTGCCACAGGTTGGTATGATGGTGGCCAATATATGCATTTTCATTATCATGATTGGAATTCTGAGCTGGCTAATATTAAAGAATTTTGGGATTGGATGTATCGGGGAGCTTTATTTGCTAATTATTCTATAGAATTGATTGAGAGTGGTAAAGTACCCGCTCCTTCTTTGGAGGCAAAGGAACAAGGAATAATGGAACTAAGAGCAGCTAGAGCTTTTTATTATTGGTTGATATGTGATAATTTTGGAGATGCTCCTTTGGTAATTACTACATCAGATGAAATGCCAGAAAAAAGTTCTCGTAAGGAAATCTTTGATTTTATAGTAAAAGAACTGATTGAAGTTATACCTTATTTAAGCGAGGAGCAAGGAGGTGCTATGTATGGACGATTTAATAAATGGGCGGCAAAGACATTGTTGGCGAATGTGTATTTGAACGCTGAAGTGTATACAGGAACGGCTCATTGGGAGGATTGTATTGTACAATGTAACGATATAATCAATAATAGCCCTTGTATGCTCTCTCAAAATTTTAAAGATTCATTCAGATCATCTGGAGTTGAGTCTTCAAAAGAAATTATTTTAGCAGTACCTTATGATAAAATTATTGCAACAGGAAATGATATGCATATGCGTTCTTGGCAAGCTCAGTTAAAAGATAAATTTAATTTGGAAGCAACTCCTTGGGGAAGTGGAACAACAATGGCAATAACTCAGTTTGCTGATACTTATGATGAAGATGATAGTCGTATAGATGATACATGGCTTAGAGGAGCACAATATAGTAGTAACGGTGAAATACTAAAGGGGATTTATGATAATATAGGTGAGGATTTTATCATTGTAAAAGAGATACCTGATGCTAGTTATGTAAAAGAATTTGAGGGGTGGCGCATGAATAAATTTGAGGTCGCTCCTCAGACTCCTTCTTCTTCTGATACTGATTTCCCTTTTTTCCGTTTTGCTGAGGTGTTGATGATGAAAGCAGAGTGTTTACTGCGAACGGGGCAGCCGGGGGCTGGTGCTTTGGTTTCTCAGGTTAGGGAACGAGCTTTTAGAGATCATCCAGAAAAAATAATGGTTACGGATGAGCAACTTAAAGCTAATTCTATTTATCAATATGGTTATGTAGAGAAATATCATATTGTAGATCCAGGTAATCAAGACCCGGTTGAGTTCGGACGATTGTATGATGAGTTGGGGTGGGAATTTGTTTGGGAGGCTCACCGAAGAAGGGACATGATTCGTTTTGGTTTGTTTACTAAAAAAAGTTGGTTGTCACATAAGCCTAAAGGAGATTACCGTAGTGTTTTCCCTATACCAGAGGTTGTTTTAACTTCAAATCCAAAATTAACTCAAAAATCCGAATTATTTGCAAAAGTAATTGATTTTTGTTCTCAACTTGAAAATATATAATAAATATTGACATGAAAAAATATAAAATATTATTGTTTGTAATTGTGATGTCCTGCATATCAAATGTTTATATGTGGGGAACTACTAAGCCTTTATCTAAAAATAGAATAGATCTTTTTTCATTGAGTGAGGTTCGAATTACGGACAAGTACTTTAAGTATATTCAGGATTTAGATCATCAATATCTTTTAACGTTGGAGCCAGATAGATTGTTATCTTGGTTTAGACGTGAGGCAGGATTGACTCCTAAAGCTCAACCCTATCCTTTTTGGGAATCAGAAGATGTGTGGGGAGGCGGACCATTAGCTGGACATATTCTTGGTTTTTATATGTCCTCCATGTCTATGATGTATCAGACAACAAATGATAAAATGATTCTTGATAGATTAAATTATATTGTCAATGAGTTACTGCTTTGTCAAAAAGCTCATGGAGATGGTTATTTATTAGCTACTGTTAATGGTAAGCAAGTGTTTGAAGATATGATTGATGGAGATTTTACGACATCCAATCCTCTAATCAACCAAACTTGGGAACCTGTGTATATTATGAATAAAATTATGCTAGGACTTTATGGAGTTTATAAGCGATGTCATATACAAGATGCTAAAAGAATATTAATGGGAATGGCAGATTGGTTTGGTTATGAGGTATTAGATAAATTGAATCATGAGAACATTCAAAAAATGTTGGTATGTGAACATGGATCTATTAATGAATCTTATATAGACGTATATAAGATAACTGGAGATAAGAAATATTTAGAATGGGCTAAAAAATTAAATGATGAGGATATGTGGGTACCTCTTTCCAAAGGAGAGGATATACTGAACGGTTGGCATGCTAATACACAAATACCTAAATTTACAGGTTTTAATGCAGTTTATCGATATACGAATAATAAGGCTTACAATGATGCTGCTACTCGTTTTTGGGATATTGTTGTTCAAAAGCATACATGGATAAATGGTGGAAATAGTACTGGAGAGCATTTTTTCGAGGAAAGTATGTTTGAAAAGAAAATACCACAATATGGTGGTCCAGAATCATGTAACTCAGTTAATATGATGCGATTGACTGAAAGTCTTTATCAAACTGATGGCAGAGTAGATAGGATTGATTATTATGAACGTGTACTTTATAATCATATTTTAGCTAATTATGACCCGGAAGAAGGAATGTGTGTTTATTATACTCCTATGCGGCCTGGTCATTATAAAATATATGGAACAAGGTATCATTCATTTTGGTGTTGTACAGGTACGGGATTTGAAGCTCCAGCAAAGTTTGCGAAAATGATTTATGCACATAAAGATAATTCACTTTATGTAAATATGTTTATAGCATCAACGTTGGACTGGAATGAAAAGAACATTATGATTACTCAATCTACTAATTTTCCTGACGAAGATCAGACATTACTTACTATAAAGTCTTCATCTACACAACAAATAGATTTAAAAATACGGATCCCCTTTTGGATCAAAAATAAAAGTATGGTTGTGAGAGTAAATAATAAAATTGTGAAAGGCATAAAAATCAGAAAAAGGTTATGTTACAATATCACGTGAATGGTCAGATGGGGATGAAATTAAAGTGACATTTACACCTCTATTAGAAATTGTACCTTTAAAAAATAGTGAAAGATATCTTGCTATGACTTACGGGCCTATTGTGTTAGCGACTAAAATAGACAATACTAATATTGGGAAAGAAGAATTCCGACATGAGCGTAAAACTGTTAGTAATGTAATGATTCCTATGTCAGATACTCCTGTTTTGTTTGGAACATTGAATGAAATAAAAGGTAATATCAGACGAGTAGTTGGGAAGGAATTATTATTTATCTATAATCCGAAAGAAGGAAAATCTGTAAAATTGGTTCCTTACAATAGGATAAATTTTAGTCGATATGCTATTTACATGATTCATGTTGATGACAAAGAAGAGTATATAAAAACAGTTTGGGATGGTAGCTATTATGTCAATATGAATCAAAATTTAGGAACGATAAATGTAGATGCTATTTGTATAGGAGATACTGATTCTGAACGAATGCATAAGATAGAGCAGGTGAGTAATATTACAGGAAAATATGATTATATTTCATCATGGCGTCGTGCAGTCAATGGAGGATATTTTATGTATAATTTAGCATCACTTCCAGATAAGGAGCAGACACTTTATATTGCGTTTCGGGGGAATGATCAGGATGAATTTGCTTTTGATTTGTTGATAGATGGACAGGTGATTAAATCATTTGTGCGTAGTCTAGGTGATGAAGGGTTGGTCACGAAGAATTATGCAAAATATATTCCTATTCCTTTTGAATTGACCCGTGGTAAGAAAAATATAACATTGAAAATTGCCGCTAGATTAAAGAATATGACAGGAGATATTTTCGATATTCGTATATTGCCATCAAATTCAGAAATGGATCTCAAGTAAATTCAATGAAAAAAGAGTTTTATAAGAGATGTTTGTTAAAAAGGCAGAGGTTTTATTTAAGTATTGAAGTTCGAATAGATCGAGGACCATTCCTAGATATTTGAGGTTTGGTCCTCAATTTATGATTCTATTTAAAGATTTTTCTAAAAGCCTTCGCATTATTTTTTTTGAAATAAGCGATTGTCCGAAAAGAGGGCGTTAAGCCTCCTAATAGCTATCATAATTCCACATTTACCTTACAGGAGTACTCCAGTTTTCTTGATGACCTTATTGAATACTTATAACCATATAAATACAATTTTAGTAATGTTGCAGGATTATACGGTAGGCTCCTTTTATTGAAGTTTGACATGTTTAACCCCAAGCTCATTTATAGGCAAGATATCCATAAATAAATTGATAATCCTTGCCCAAGAATTTGGAGCAATCAATTGGTCGAGAGGTATCATTTGAATTTGATTTCTGTTTTCTCCTACTATGTAGTTTATAGATATGTTGTCTAGTTTCTTTCCATAAATATATAAAAAATAGGTGACAATTAAATATAGCTTCTAAGGTTTTGCACAGACTCTTGGGAGCTTACGATGTTACCAACAAATGGTGAAGTCGTTATTTAGCTCTCCGAGGAAGTTAGTCATTAAGTTCTAGTTTGAAATTAGCAGGAGTAAAGTATAAAGTGAAAAAATCTCTTCTCGAAAATGTAGACATAAAAAAAGGAGCAACGCCTTGCTCCAACCTTTGTTAACCTTAAATCTAATACTATGAAAAACACATTGCAAAGGTACGGACTTTAGTGAATTTTGCAAATAAAACAACTAAAAAAATATGTTCTCTAACACGTTTTAATACTTTTATCCTATTTGTTAAGGATAAGGGCCTTTTTTATTTACTTGTATTTTATCTTTTTTACATATAAAACCGTATATTTGTTGCCACTTTTGCAAAAGGATAAAAACGAATGGTTTCAGTAGATAATTTGAAAGTAGAGTTTGGAGTAACGCCTCTGTTTGAGGACGTGTCATACGTTATCAATAAGAGAGATCGTATTGCGCTGGTCGGGAAGAATGGGGCCGGTAAGTCTACTATGCTTAAAATATTGGCAGGAATACAGGCGCCTACTTCAGGTAGTGTTTCTGTTCCGCGTGATGTGACGATAGGCTATCTGCCTCAAGTCATGATTCTGAGTGATAAACATACTGTGATGGAAGAGGCGGAGATGGCTTTTGAACATATCTTTGACTTGCAGGCTAGTATTGAGAGAATGAATCAGGAATTGGCGGATAGAACAGACTATGATTCAGAAAACTATCATAAACTGATTGAGAAATTCACACATGACAATGAACGCTTTCTGATGATGGGAGGTACCAATTATACGGCTGAGATAGAACGTACATTGATGGGGTTAGGATTTAACCGGGAAGATTTTAACCGTCCTACATCCGAGTTCAGTGGTGGTTGGCGTATGCGTATAGAGTTGGCCAAGTTGTTGTTGCGACGGCCCGATGTGTTGCTGTTGGACGAGCCTACCAATCATCTGGATATAGAAAGCATTCAATGGTTGGAAAACTTTTTGAAGACAAGTGCGGGGGCCGTTGTATTGGTGAGTCACGACCGCGCATTTATTAATAATGTGACCAATCGTACGATTGAAATATCTTGCGGGCATATCTATGATTATAAAGTGGCTTACGATGAGTTTGTGGTATTGCGCAAAGAGCGTCGTGAGCAGCAATTGCGTGCATACGAGAACCAGCAGAAGCAAATTCAGGATACGGAAGATTTCATAGAGCGTTTCCGTTATAAGGCTACCAAGGCTGTCCAGGTGCAGAGCCGCATCAAGCAATTGGAAAAAATAGTTCCTATTGAAATTGATGATGAAGATAATTCAGCCTTACGGTTGAAGTTTCCGCCTGCCATGCGTTCCGGCAATTATCCGGTCATTTGTGACGGGGTGAAGAAAGTATACGGCAGTCATCTTGTTTTCCACGATGTGACTTTGACTATTAATAGAGGTGAGAAGGTGGCTTTTGTCGGAAAGAACGGGGAAGGTAAGTCCACTTTGGTGAAATGTATAATGGACGAAATCCCATACGAAGGTAAACTGACCATCGGGCACAACGTACAGATTGGTTATTTTGCTCAGAATCAGGCTCAGATGCTGGATGAAAATCTGAGTGTTTTTGATACGATTGATTATGTGGCAAAAGGGGATATTCGTTTAAAAATTCGTGATATTCTGGGAGCATTCATGTTTGGAGGCGAGGCTTCTGATAAAAAAGTAAAGGTACTGTCGGGTGGGGAGCGGAGTCGTCTTGCCATGATAAAACTTTTGTTAGAACCGGTGAATTTCCTTATTTTGGACGAACCTACCAACCATCTGGATATGCGCTCAAAGGATGTATTGAAAGAAGCTATCAAGGAATTTGATGGAACGGTGATTGTTGTTTCTCATGACCGTGAGTTCTTGGATGGACTGGTGACCAAAGTTTATGAATTTGGAGGTGGAGTAGTAAAAGAACACATTGGCGGCATTTATGATTTTTTACAGAAAAAGAAAATAGAGAGTCTGAATGAGTTGCAGCTTTCGGCTTCTCCTACTGTGTCTGCCACTAAAAAGGAAGAACCCGAAACGGTCAGTGAGAACAAATTATCTTATGAGGCGCAAAAGGAATTGAATAAGAAAATTCGTAAATTGGAGAAACGAATTGCGGATTGTGAACAAAAAATAGAAAAGCTGGAAACTGAGATTAGCGGGGTGGAAGCCGATATGGCTACTCCCGAAGGTGCATCGGATATGGCTTTGTATGAAAAGCATCAGAAACTGAAAAAGGACTTGGATCAGACGGTAGAAGAATGGGAGGTCGTTTCTATGGAATTAGAAGAGATGCAGGGAAGTTAATATGTATCATATATATAGAACAAATGAAAGCAAAACATTATTTACCAATGGCTGTATTGGCTCTGGCAGTAGCTGCCGGATGTGACAGTAAAAAGGAAGCCGTCATGACTTCGGGTATAGACTTGACAAATTTGGACACTACGGCTGTTCAAGGAGCTGATTTTTATCAGTATGCTTGTGGCGGATGGATGAAGAAACACCCTCTGACCAATGAATATTCCCGTTTTGGCTCATTCGATATGCTTGCCGAAAATAACCGGGAACAACTGAAAGGATTGATTGTGGAAATTGCTGCCGGACAGAATGCGCAAGGTACAATAGGTCAGAAAATAGGGGATATCTATAATCTGGCTATGGATAGTGTGAAACTGAATGCGGATGGAGTAACTCCTATTCAAGCTGATTTGGAAAAGATTGCTTCAGTGAAGGATAAATCGGAAATAGTTCCTTTGATGGCGGAACTGGCTCATAGCGGTGTATTCCCTTATTTCAGTTTCTATGTGGGTGCCGATATCATGGACAGCAAGAGCAATTTGTTTCAATTGTATCAAGGGGGTATCAGTCTGGGTGAAAGAGAATATTATTTGGACAATGATGATGTGACTACCAATATCCGTAATAAGTATAAAGAACATATTGTAAAGATGTTCCAATTGGCTGGTTTTGATGAGGCTGCCGCTAAAAAGAAAATGGAGGCTGTAATGGATATCGAAACCCGTATTGCAAAAGCTTCTTTCAGTGCGGTGGAACAGCGTAACCCTGCGGCCAATTATCATAAAATGTCTTTGGATGAATTAAAGAAAGAGATTCCGGGCATTGACTGGGATGCTTTCTTGAATGGTATAGGCGTGAAAGGGGTGACTGAACTGAGTGTTTCTCAAGTGGAGCCGATTAAAGAGGTTGAGAAAATTATCAATAGCTTGCCGGTTGAAAATCAGATCGCTTATATGCAATGGAATCTGATAGACAGGGCTGCCGGTTACTTGAGTGATGATTTGGTAGCACAAAACTTTGATTTTTATGGAAAAACACTATCCGGTAAACAGGCTAACCAACCTCGTTGGAAGCGTGCCGTAAGTACTGTGAATGGGGTACTGGGTGAAGCGGTAGGTCAGATGTATGTGGAGAAATATTTTCCGGCAGCCGCAAAAGAACGTATGGTGCAGTTGGTAAAGAATCTGCAGACCGCATTGGGAGAACGTATCCGGAATTTGGAATGGATGGGTGACAGCACAAAGATTAAAGCTATTGAGAAGTTGAATTCTTTTTATGTAAAGGTAGGCTATCCTGATAAGTGGAGGGATTATACCGGTTTGAATATTGAAAAAGATTCTTATTGGGCCAATGTGAAGCGTGCTACAGAATTCGAACTGGATTATATGTTGTCCAAGGCAGGCAAGCCGGTTGACAGAGATGAATGGGGAATGACTCCGCAGACTGTCAATGCATATTATAATCCGACCACGAATGAGATTTGTTTTCCGGCAGGTATTCTTCAATATCCGTTTTTTGACATGAATGCTGATGATGCATTTAATTATGGAGCTATTGGCGTGGTTATCGGTCATGAAATGACTCATGGATTCGATGATCAGGGACGTCAGTTCGATAAGGATGGTAATTTGAAAGATTGGTGGACAGCCGAAGATGCCAAACGTTTTGAAGAACGTGCTCAGGTAATGGTGAATTTCTTTGATAGCATTCAGGTTTTGCCGGGACTCAATGCCAACGGTTCTTTGACTTTAGGTGAGAATATAGCCGACCATGGTGGTTTGCAGGTTTCTTTCCAAGCGTTCAAGAATGCGACAAAAGATGCTCCGCTATCAGTAGAAGACGGATTTACTCCGGAACAGCGCTTCTTCTTGTCATACGCCGGAGTGTGGGCTGGCAATATCCGCGACGAGCAGATTCGTTTGCAAACAAAGTCTGATCCACATTCATTGGGCAGATGGCGTGTGAACGGAGCACTCCCTCAAATTGGTGCATGGTATGATGCTTTTGGCATTAAAGAGGGGGATCCTATGTATTTGGCTCCTGAAAAACGTGTCTCTATTTGGTAAGCTTTATACATAAAAGATAATAAAAAGCATGGTAATTGCTGATAATTTGGCATTTACCATGCTTTCTTTTTGGAATTTACATGATAAACACCTATTTTTGTGCCCGATGAAACGGAGACGATATATAGCATGGGTATTAATGTTGGTCAGCATAATCATGTTGACTGCATCTGTTCTGCCTCATCATCATCACCGGGAAATCCTTTGCTTGCAGCATGATATGACTTTGTGCGGCTGTCAATGTTCTGTACAGCATCAGCAGCATAATAGTTCCGATGAGAATCATACATGTAATGCCGGATGCGTGACCAAGTTTAAAAGTGTAACTCCGGATCGGGCTCAGGACAGTGTTTCTCCTGATTATTCGTTTTGTTTGTTGCTATATACGGTAACGGATGTATTGGCGCTTTCATTGCAGTTGACTGAACACAACACATTACCTTATAATTACTATTTAGAAAAACTGCATTCTACGTGTCTTCCCCACGTAAAGGGGTTGCGTGCTCCTCCTTGCGATGTTCTTGCTTAACAGATAGAAAGTTTATCTTTTTATCCGCAACTTTGTTGCATTTTCTTTACGCTAATTTTGTATTTAATAAAAAAGTAAGAACAAATTATATCATCATGAAGAAACTTATCTTTATGGGAGTCTTGGGATTATTTCTTTTAGGCTCTTGCAACAGTAAATCGGAACATGACCATGAGGGGCATAGTCATGAAACGGAAAAAGCACATAATCATGATCATGAAGGCCATGATCACGAGCATGAGGAACACGATCATGCGAGTGAAAACCACGAAGGACATAACCACGAGGCAGAGATGGCAGCCGGACATTCCGATGAGATAATCCTGGCTCCGGAAAAAGCGAAAGCAGCTGGAGTAGAATCGGAAATAATCCAGCCTAAATCATTCCGTCAGGTAATAACGACCAGCGGACAGGTACAGGCGGCACAAGGTGATGAAAGCGTAGTAGTTGCCAATGTAGCCGGTGTGGTTTCTTTCCGCCATCCGGTAACGGACGGTATGAGTGTGAGCAAGGGGGCTCCCATTCTGAATATCTCTGCTGAGAATATGCCGGACGGAGACCCTGTAAAACGTACCCGTATCGCATATGAAACCGCCAAAAAAGAATATGAACGTGCCGCCAAGTTGGTAAAAAGTCAGATAATATCACAGAAAGATTTCAATGCCATTAAGGAGAGTTATGAAAATGCATTATTGGCATACGAGGCTATTTCAAAGAACCAGACCAAGACAGGTGTGTCCGTTACAGCTCCTTTAGGTGGCTATATCAAGAATTGTCTGGTGAAGGAAGGTGATTATGTGTCGGTAGGCCAGCCTTTGGTGAGTATCACTCAGAACCGTCGTCTGTTCCTTCGTGCAGATGTTTCCGAGAAATATTATGGTTATCTGCATAGCATCCAGTCGGCAAACTTCAAGACTCCATACGATAATAAGGTATATGAGTTGGGTGAGTTGAAAGGGCATCTGCTTTCTTATGGTAAAGCATCCGGTGGTACTTCTTTCTATGTACCTGTTACTTTCGAATTTGATAATCGGGGAGATGTGATTCCCGGTTCGTATGTGGAGGTGTATCTGCTCTCGTCGGAAATGCCCGATGTGCTGGCCTTACCTGTTACAGCATTGACCGAAGAACAGGGCTTGTATTTTATTTATCTGCAATTGGATGAAGAAGGGTATAAGAAACAGGAAGTGACTTTGGGGGCTAGTGACGGAAAGGAAGTTCAGATTCTTACGGGGTTAAAAGCCGGTGACCGTGTGGTAACAAAAGGAGCCTATCAGGTGAAATTAGCATCGGCCAGCAATGCGATTCCGGCTCATAGTCATGAACATTAATCAAGCCGCCCTATGCTAAATAAAATTATACATTTTTCCCTTCAAAACCGTATATTGGTTCTGGTGGCGTCGGTTTTGCTGCTTATTGGCGGTACTTACACGGCTTTTCATACGGAAGTCGATGTGTTCCCCGATTTGAATGCGCCGACTGTAGTGATTATGACTGAAGCGAATGGTATGGCTGCCGAAGAGGTGGAACAATTGGTAACCTTCCCTGTAGAAACTGCTGTGAATGGTGCGACCAATGTGCGCCGGGTGCGTTCATCTTCCACCAATGGCTTTTCCGTTGTGTGGGTGGAATTTGAATGGGATACTGATATCTATCTGGCCCGTCAGATTGTTAGTGAGAAATTGTCCTTAGTCAGCGAGGAATTGCCCGAGAATGTAGGTAAACCTACCATGGGACCTCAATCCTCTATTTTAGGTGAATTGCTGATTATCGGTCTGACTTCGGATACTACTTCCATGCTCGATCTCCGTACACTGGCAGACTGGACTATCCGTCCGCGCCTGCTTTCTACGGGAGGTGTGGCACAGGTTGCCGTGCTAGGAGGTGATATCAAGGAATATCAGGTGTTGCTTGACCCTGCCCGCATGAAACATTACAATGTTACGTTGGCAGAGGTGATGAACGTTACCCGTAACATGAATCAGAATGCCAATGGCGGAGTGATTTATGAATATGGAAACGAATATATTGTTCGTGGGGTGCTTTCCAGCCATGATGTGGCTCAGTTGTCACGTTCCGTCATTAAGACGGTGGAAGGGGTGCCCGTTACATTGGAAGATATTGCCGATGTGAAGATCGGTTCGCAGGAACCAAAACTAGGTACTGCTTCGGAGAGAGGAAAACCTGCCGTACTGCTGACCGTTACCAAACAACCCAAGACTGGGACTATTGAACTGACAGAGCAATTAGAAGCCGCATTGAAGGATTTGCAGAAGAATCTTCCGGCTGATGTGCACGTTTCTACAGATATTTTCCGTCAGAGCCGTTTTATTGAAAGTTCTATCGGCAATGTGAAGGATTCGTTGTATGAAGGTGCTATTTTTGTGGTGATTGTTCTCTTCCTGTTCCTTGCCAATGTACGTACCACGGTTATTTCATTGGTAACCCTTCCGTTGTCATTGATTGTTTCTATATTGACTCTTCACTATATGGGGCTCACCATCAATACCATGAGTTTGGGTGGTATGGCTATTGCCATTGGTTCGTTGGTGGATGATGCTATTGTGGATGTGGAAAATGTATGGAAACATCTGCGCGAGAACCGCTTGTTGCCCGAAGGGGAACGTAAAAGCGTGATTGAAGTCGTGTTCAATGCTTCGAAAGAAGTGCGTATGCCTATCTTGAACTCTACCTTGATTATTGTAGTCAGCTTTGTTCCTTTGTTCTTCCTGACAGGAATGGAAGGTCGTATGCTGGTTCCGCTGGGCATTGCCTTTATTGTGGCGTTGTTTGCTTCTACGGTAGTGGCTTTGACACTGACTCCGGTACTGTGCAGCTATCTGTTAGGTAATAATAAAAGTAAAGGATTACCCAAAGAGGCATTTGTAGCCGTATGGATGAAAAAGCATTACCGCAATACCTTGTTATGGTCCTTGAATCATAAATCCGTAGTATTGGGTTTTACAGGTGGACTGTTTGCGGTGGCATTGGTTATGTTTTTTGCATTAGGACGTAGTTTTCTGCCATCTTTCAATGAAGGTTCGTTCACCATTAATATCAGTTCATTGCCGGGAATTTCTTTGGCAGAATCGGACAAAATGGGACACCGTGCGGAAGAGTTGCTGATGTCTATTCCCGAAATACAGACTGTAGCCCGTAAAACGGGACGTGCCGAACTGGATGAACATGCACTAGGGGTTAACGTGAGTGAAATTGAGGCTCCGTTTGAATTGAAAGACCGTTCCCGTCAGGAACTGGTAGCCGATGTGCGTGCCAAGTTATCTACCATTACCGGTGCGAATATCGAAATAGGCCAGCCTATCAGCCACCGCATCGATGCTATGCTTTCGGGTACCAAGGCCAACATTGCCATCAAACTGTTTGGTAACGATTTGAACAAGATGTTTGCCATCGGTAATCAGATAAAGGATGCTATCAGTAGCGTGGAGGGTATTGCCGACTTGAATGTGGAACAACAAATCGAACGTCCGCAGCTCAAGATTGTTCCCAAACGCGAGATGCTTGCCAAATTCGGTATTTCCTTGCCGGACTTTGCCGAATTTGTATCTGTAAACATGGCGGGTGAAGTTGTTTCGCAGGTATATGAAGAAGGCAAAGCGTTTAATCTTATTGTCCGTACCAAGGACGAGGTGCGTGATGAGATGGAGAAAGTGCGTAACCTGATGATTGATACCGGTGACGGTCAGAAAATCCCTGTCAACTATGTAGCCGATGTGATTTCTGCCATGGGACCGAATACCATCAGCCGTGAGAACGTGAAGCGTAAGATTGTGATTTCAGCCAATACCAGCGGCCGTGATTTGCGCAGCGTGGTGAATGATATACAGGAACGGATTGATGCGCAAATCAAGCTTCCCGAAGGATATCATGTGGAATATGGCGGTCAGTTTGAAAGCGAGCAGGCGGCCAGCCGTACGCTGATGCTCACTTCGTTTATGAGTATCGTAGTTATCTTCCTGTTGCTTTATACCCAGTTTAAGAATGCAGCCCAAAGTGGAGTCATTTTGTTGAATTTGCCTTTGGCGTTGATTGGTGGGGTATTTGCATTGATGATAACAACGGGTGAGATAAGCATTCCGGCTATTATCGGCTTTATCTCGTTGTTTGGTATTGCTACCCGTAATGGTATGTTGTTGATAAGTCATTACAATACGTTGCGCGAAGAAGGTATGGATTTGAAAGAAAGCATTCTTCACGGTTCGTTAGACCGTTTGAACCCTATCCTGATGACTGCATTGTCTTCCGCGTTGGCTTTGATACCTTTGGCGTTCCGTGGCGATTTGCCGGGTAATGAGATACAAAGTCCGATGGCGAAAGTTATTCTGGGAGGTCTTTTGACATCGACTTTCTTGAACGCTTTCATTATTCCGATTGTTTATGAACTGATGAATCGAAAGAAGAAATAATAGAAATATATGAAACGAATCTTATTTATAATAGCCTTCTGCTCTCCCTTGCTGGCGCAGGCCCAGAGTATTGAGCACATTTTGAAAAGCATCGAGCAGAATAATAAAGAGCTCAAGGCGCAGAAACATGCAGCCGATGCAACCAAGATGGAAAACCGGACAAACAACAACTTGCCTGACCCTACAGTGAGCTACAGTTCTTTTACAGTAATGGTGCCGAAGGGGGGCACGGTACGGAACTTGTCGCTTCACAAGGTTTTGATTTCCCTACTCAGTATATTGTCCGCAATCGGCAGGCTACTTTGCAGAACGAAGCGGTGGACAAGCAACAACAGGCTGCTCGCCGAGATATTCTGCTGAATGCGAAGAATCTCTGTCTAGACCTTATTCTGTTGAATCAGGAAAAAACATTGATGGATATCCGTATGAAAAATGCAGATGAATTACAGGCACTTTATGAAAAGCGTCTGACTACCGGTGATGCGAACATATTGGAAGTCAATAAAATCAAAATGGAACGTATGAATGTGCAGACGGAAGTTGCCCAAAACAGCGCAGCCCACCGCACTGCCTTGCAATCTCTGCTTGCCATGAACGGCAACATGCCTTTAGAATTTGCTGAAACCACATACCCTGCCATACAGGAAATCAATGATTACAATGTCATGCGGGATGAAGTGATGGCATCAGACCTTGACTTGCAGGCCGCCGTCGCCACTGCCCGTGCCGCCGAGAAGCAGGTTTCGGTAGACCGTCAAGGATGGTTGCCGAAACTGGAAGCCGGTTTTCGCCGTAACACGGATGATGCGGTTTCGATGAATGGTTTTGTGGTAGGGGCTCCTTGCCTTTGTTTCAGAATCGTAAAAAGGTAAGATAGCCAAGGCACAGGCTATCAGCGCACAATTGATGCAAGAAAATGCTAAAGATCAGGTTGAAGCTTCTCTGATGTCTCTCTTCAATGAGATGCAGCAGTTGAAGGATGCCATGAATGCGTATGATGTTCCTTTGATGTACCGTTCGCTGGATTTATTGAAGCAAGCATTGACCGAGGGACAAATTTCATTGATTGAATATTTTGTGGAAACGGAAAATATTTATAAGAATCTCCAGGCGTATATGCAGATTGAGAATCAATACCAGAAGGTGATGGCGAATATTTACAAGAATAATTTGTAAAGCTGACAGTCTGTTCTTTTAACGCAGATAGGGTAAAAACGGATGGCAGGATGGTACGGATAGTCAACAAACTATATCCGTGTTATCCTGCTTTTTCATTTAAAAAAGCAGACTGTCGCTGTCAAAAATGTACCGAAGCGGATTGTGTTTTTTTGTCCGTAATCTTCCGGCTGATCAATGTTGCCGATAAGGTTTCTATTTCCTCCAGTTTCACATTATATCCGTCCGCCAGATGGTCTGTCAGTTGGTTTCCCAGGTTGGCTGAATCGTCCTATGATGATACTCTCCTTAAAGCCAAAGTACTTTGGCTAGAAATTCGAAGAATGCCGGTTACGTCCTTTTTTTGATTCTTAATAAAAGCTGGAAACGATTGTCGTTCAGAATGGCATAAAAAATGTGCCGGAAGAATTGGGCTACCTTTTATAACAGAGTGACTTCCGACACATTTTTTCTTGTTTATTTCTATTTATTTCTTTTTTTTCTTGGCTTCTTTCGCCCATTCTTTCGCTCCCTGCTCTTTCAGTTTCGCGGTGAAAGCCTTTGCTTTTTCCATGCTTGCGTTTTCGTCTTCGGGTGAAGCGTATGCATGTTTGTAACCTTTGGTCACGTTCCATTCACCTCGTGTGAAGTCCGGGAAGGCTACTGCCGCACAGCCGTTGTCCATAGAGATAGCTCCCAGTTCGGCCAGACAGCACCATTCGGCCAAGTCATATACATCCATGTCCAAAGGCAGTCCGTTTTGCAGACAATATACCAGACGGCTATCCATGATGAAGTCCATACCGCCGTGGCCGCCGACTTCTTTTGCCATTTCACCATATTTCTTTAAAATAGGATGCTGGTATTTCTCAATAAGCGCTTCCATTTCTGCCTGGGGTAAGAATCCGTGAGAGTTCAAATCGTCTACTTTGGGTTGCACGCCCGATGCGGTCAGTTGTGCTGCATCCAAAGCATATCCTTCAACGGGATATTTATTGGCAAACCCTTTGCTTCCTGTCAGTTGGTACAAGCGGTTGTAAGGTTGGGGAGTCATTACATTATGTTGGATTTCAATAACTTTCCCATTTGCTGTGCGAAGCAGGGTGGTGGTATGGTCTCCGTTGCAGAATTCTTTACATTCTTCGCCGGTTCTCTTCTCCACTAAATCTTTACCAACAACAGATTTGGTGTCCATAGCTACTAAAGTGGTTATACGGTCACCACGATGGATATCCAATGCTTGTGCTACAGGACCCAAGCCGTGAGTGGCATATACATCACCCCGGTGTTTCATGTTATAATCTAAACGCCATCCTAGTTTGTCTTCTTTGCCGTTTTTCCAATAATGATCCCAGAACGGGCTTAAATTGTGAATGTAGGCTCCTTGGGCACGGATTATTTCGCCAAATACACCTTGTTGTGCCATATTCAGTGTATTCATCTCAAACCAGTCATAGCAACAGTTCTCAAGAATCATGCAATGCTTGCGGGTTTTTTCACTCAGGTTGATTAAATCCCAGCATTCTTGCAGGTTCATGGCCGAGGGAACTTCAATAGCTACATTTTTACCGTTTTCCAATGCGCATTTTGCTACGGGGAAATGATGCAACCAGTCTGCGGCGATATAAACTAAATCTATGTCTGTACGTTTACATAATTCTTCATATCCCTTTTCTCCGGAATAAATGGCAGCTTTCGGCATAGATGCTTTCTTTAGGATATCCTGACATTTTTCTGCACGAGATGCTTCATAATCACAAAGTGCCACAATTTGTGTGCCGGGAATATAAGTGAAGCGCTCTACGGCTCCGGGACCTCGCATTCCCAATCCGACAAATCCTACGCGGACTACTTCCATTTTCGGGATGGTTAAGCCTAATACACTTTTCTGGCCGGACGGACGTTCAGGAGTGTCAATCACAATGGTTCCTTTGTCCCATTTCCAGGAATCTCCTGAACTTACGGTTTGTGCTGTCGTGGTTTGTGGTAAACACATGCATAGGGTTGTACCCATACATAAGCTTATCATCAATGATTTAAAGGTTCTCATACTTTTTGAATTTAAAGATTAAAATTTAAAAATATAGGTTGTTTCTTGAGTCAACTACTTGAAACTTAATTATATTTCACATTAATAATAAGAATATTTTTTATTTTTGCGCTCAAAGATAATTAATCTTTTTTGATTATGGATATAAGTTCGTCCTCTTTTTTCTGAGAAAAAGGTGAGTTAATAAATAAAATGAAGGAAGGGAAAAAGTGGGATCAAGACAGAAGTTGTGAAGATATGAGTGAAAATCTAAAAATAATCAAGGTTTGTTGATTGAAAACGATCAAGAAAGGAAATAATTTAGTCCAAAAAGATACGTTTAGTAAGGAGATTTGGCGGGTATTTTTTTAATTTGCACTTACAACTAATTAACAGATAAGAAAATGACCGTTAAATTTACCCGATAAACTACCTGCTATTGAATTGCTGAAGGAGGAAAATATCTTCGTCATAGACAATTCACGTGCCAGTGCACAGGATATTCGTCCGTTAAAAATCGTGATATTGAATTTGATGCCGTTGAAGATAACGACAGAAACGGATTTGGTACGTTTGCTTTCCAACACTCCCTTGCAGTTGGAAATATCATTTATGAAGTTGAAAAGCCATACATCGAAAAATACACCGGTGGAACATATGAAAGCATTCTATCATGACTTTGATTTGATGCGTGGCGAGAAATATGACGGGATGATTATTACGGGGGCTCCGGTAGAGCAGATGCCGTATGAGGATGTGAATTATTGGAATGAGATTACTACTATTTTTGATTGGGCGCGTACTCATGTTACCTCAACTCTCTATATTTGTTGGGCGGCCCAAGCCGGGCTTTATCATTTCTATGGAGTTCCCAAATATCCGCTGAAACAAAAAATGTTTGGTATTTTCCGCCATCATATCAATGTACAGGGATTGCCCATATTCCGTGGTTTTGATGATGAGTTTTTTGTACCACATAGCCGTCATACCGAAATACACCGTGAGGATATTCTGAAAGTAAAAGAGTTGGCTTTGATAGCTGAGTCTGATGAGTCTGGGGGTTTATATGGCTATGGCTCGTAATGGGCGTGAATTCTTTATTACCGGGCATTCGGAGTATTCTCCTTATACGCTTGATACGGAATATAAGCGTGATTTGGGGAAAGGGTTGCCTATTGAAATGCCTGTAAATTATTATAAGGACGATAATCCGGACAATGCCCCGGTGGTGCGTTGGCGCGGACATGCCAATTTGTTGTTTTCTAATTGGTTGAACTATTATGTATATCAGGAAACCCCGTTTGATATAAACGAGATACGATGATCAGACAACGAAAAATAGAATTATTAGCTCCTGCTAAAAATCTGGAGTGCGGTATTGCAGCTGTTGATCACGGTGCTGATGCCATTTATATTGGTGCTCCCCGTTTCGGAGCACGTGCGGCTGCGGGGAATTCATTGGAGGATATTGCTGAGTTGGTGCGGTACGCTCATGTATATAATGTCCGTATCTATGTGACTGTGAATACGATTCTGAAGGATGAGGAACTGAAAGATACGGAAAAAATGATTTGGGATTTATACCGTGCCGGAGTGGATGCTTTGATAGTGCAGGATATGGGATTGTTGGAATTGAATCTGCCACCTATACCGTTACATGCCAGCACGCAGATGGATAATCGTACTTCTCAAAAAGTAAGATTCCTGGCTGAGGCAGGTTTCCGTCAGGTGGTATTGGCTCGTGAACTTTCTCTTGTTGAAATAGAAAATATCCATCATGCTTGTCCTGATGTGCCTTTGGAGGTATTTGTACATGGTGCTTTGTGTGTAAGCTATAGTGGACAATGTTATGTTAGTCAGGCTTGTTTTGGGCGTAGTGCCAACCGGGGGGAATGTGCCCAGTTCTGTCGCCTTGCTTTTGATATGATAGACGCGGACGGTAAATCTATAGTAAGGAATAAGCATCTATTGTCTCTGAAAGATTTGAATCAGAGCGAAGAGTTGGAGCAATTGCTGGATGCCGGAGCTTCTTCCCTGAAAATAGAGGGACGTTTGAAGGATGTATCTTACGTTAAAAATGTAACAGCTTACTATCGCCAGAAGCTGGATACTATTTTCAAACGTCGTAAAGAGTATATCCGTGCTTCATCGGGAGAAGTGAAATTAGAGTTCAAACCTCAATTGGATAAGAGTTTCAGTCGTGGTTTTACTAATTATTTTCTTTTTGACAGGAATAAGGATATTTTTCTTTTGATACTCCCAAGTCTTTAGGGGAGGAGATGGGAACAGTGAAGGAAATTCGTGGTAATTATCTTACCGTAGCCGGAATCAAGTCTTTTAATAATGGAGATGGTGTTTGTTTTTTGGATGAGACTGGTAAGTTGCAGGGATTTCGCATAAACCGGGTGGAGAATAATAAATTATTTCCTCAGGAGATGCCTCGGATAAAGCCCCGTACGATACTTTATCGTAATTTTGATCAGGAATTTGAGAGGTTGATGTCGCGTAAATCAGCCGAAAGGAAAATTGCTGTCATTTTAAAATTGGCTGAGAATAATCGGGGCTTTACTCTGTCTCTGACTGATGAAGATGATAACAGTGTCAGTGTGGTGCTGGAAAGGGAGAAGGAACGTGCCCGTACTCTGCAGGAAGATAACTTGCGTACACAACTTGGAAAGTTAGGAAATACTCCATTTGAAGCATCAGATATAGTGATTGACTGGTCGGACAATTGGTTTATTCCGGCTTCTATGCTTGCCGAACTTCGCCGTAAGGGAATAGAGAAACTGCTGGAAGTGCGCCGTATTAACTATCGGCAGGAAATTTACAAGTTGCCTCGAACGCATCATGCTTTTCCTGTGAATGAATTGACTTATTTGGGAAATGTGATGAATGCTGATGCTGTTTCCTTCTATAGGAATCATGGTGTGCAGCGTATTGCTCCGGCTTATGAAAAGGCTCCGGCAGAAGAAGCAGTATTGATGTTTTGCAAGCATTGTTTGCGTTATAGTATGGGATGGTGCCCCTCTTGGCATAAAGTGCGTTCTCCTTATAAGGAACCTTATTATCTGGTTAGCTCGGATAACAGGCGTTTCCGTTTAGAGTTTGATTGTAAGAATTGTCAGATGAAAGTCTATGCTGAAAAGTAAGTACATCGGATTACTGTTTTTGGTATTGGCTATTTTGATGGCTTGCCAATATCCTTCACCTGTTACTTCGAGTGAGGATATGCCGCAAAAGACAAGGGATTCTGTCAATTATTTGGTGGAACGGCATTATACATTAAACAGTAATTTTGAGGTTACTTCAGATTCGCTTATGTTACAGCAACTACCATTGGTTGATGTGCTTCCTGTTTTTAAAGGAGAACGGCTGGTGGTAGCGGAGTTTATGATACAACCTGCTGATAGTGTGGATTCTGTATGGGTGAAGGTCGCACGGGACCAGGAAACAATGGGATGGGTACATGAAAAGGAATTGTTGGAGAAAGTAGTCCCTGTGGATTCAGTGTCACAGTTTATTCATTTTTTCAGTAATTCTCATACCATCGCTTTCTTTATCATATTAGGCTTTTTCGGTATTTGGTATGTTCATAGGGCTATTCGTCGCCAGAAGCTGCAATTAATTTGGTTGAATGATATTGATAGCGTTTTTCCTACAGTTCTTTCTTGGTTGGTAGCTACCGCAGCTACGCTTTATGCTAGTATTCAGCATTTTGTTCCAGGAACTTGGGAGCAGTTTTATTATAATCCTTCTTTGAATCCTTTTAGCTTGCCTTTTATTCTTTCTCTTTTCATGTTTAATATTTGGGGAATTATTCTTGTGGGGTTGGCTACTTTAGATGATTTGTTTCATCAGACACATATTGAAGCTGCATGTTTTTATTTGTTGGGATTGATGTCCTGCTGCATCTTTCTATATTTGTTTTTTACATTTACTACGTACTACTATTTGGGTTATCCATGTTTATTGGTATATGCTGTATGGTCATTTAATCGTATAAAGCACGCTTCTCGGTATAAATTCAGTTGTGGAAATTGCGGGGCGAAGATGAAGAATAAAGGAGTGTGTCCTCATTGCGGCGCTGTCAATGAATAATTTTATTGTTTGCTTCTTTTAACAAAGACTCAAGCAGTTTTCTATAGTAAACAGCATTTTCTCTATGTACATACACTCAAACGAATAGGTTTGTTTTAGGAGCTATTCGCTTCATTTGCAGCAATAATAAAGTTCTTACTTTTCTTAGTGTGACAGAAAATAAATTTGATTTGGTAAATGTGGAAACAGAAAGGGAGTTCTGCGAAGAACCCCCTTTTTATTTTTGCAAGAATGGTTAGAAGTGATAACGTATATCCACCCCCAGTTGTAAAGGTCTGCTTTTTTGTTCGAATCCTCTATGCATGGTTTCAAAATAGAAGGTTGTATAATCCTTGTTGGTTAAATTACGTCCCCATACATCTATCTGTAAAGCTTCTGTCTGCAAAGAAATGCGCCCGTTCAGTGTTCCGTAAAAACTTTGTGAGACATTGTTTTTTTCAGTCCAATAAATTTTTCCTGCTCCGGTATAGCTCATGCCTAAAGTCAGGCTTTGCATCCAATTGCTTTTATCGAAAAAGAAACTATAATTTGCGCCTGCATTCATGGTATGGCGGGGAACAAATGGTACATAATTGCCGCTATAATCAATTTGCTCTTCTGATGATGTAGTACCTCCGTCATATTTTTTGAATGTGGAATGAGTATATCCATAACTTACATTCATATTCAGGTTTTTGTTGATAGATGCCAGAAAGCTGGCCTCTACTCCATAACTTTCGCTACTACCGGCATTGACCATCATTCGTCCCAAGCCACTATTGACAAATTTGGCGATTTGTTGGTCGTGGGTATCCATGTAGAATGCGGCAAGGTCGGTCTTCAGTTTGCCGTTGAACAAACTGAGATGTGATCCCACTTCGTAATTCCAGCTGTACTCGGGCTTGTAGACTGTTGTTTCTTGTACGTTCAATTCTTTTCCGTAGTTGGGCATGTGTTGCTTGATCATTCCTTCTATCATACCTGCCATAGATTCTGGTGCCTTGTTTAGTATGGCTTCAATCATTTTTTGTTGCATGTCACTTTGTATCAGTTCTGAAAACATCTGTACGTTATACCCTCCGGAACGATATCCTTTGGTTATGCTTACATACATATTGTTTGCAGGGCTGAAATCGTATTTAAAAGCTAGTTTGGGAAGTAGCTGTACATAGTCGTTTTTTTCTTTTCCTTCCAATAGCGGTGTGGCATTCAAATTTCTGAATGGAATATTAAGGGGAGGCATTGCCATTTTAAGAAAGAAATCGAAATCGATATTACTATCCGAGAAATAATTCATAGACATTTTTTCATATTCCAAACGCAAACCTGCTGTTACTGAAAGGCCTTTCACAAACAGGTCATTGAATGTAGATTGGTGGTACAGTGCGGTGCTGAATACCGGTGTGTCAAAACTTCCACTTACGCGGATACGGTTGTTCAAAACGTCCAGACTCATTTCAGGGTACGGGGATTGTCTAAATGAATTTTCTTGAAAGTATTGTTGATGTTCCCTTCGATCATATCGGTCACTCCGTCCTCCATGAAGTTTACCGGACCGGTGGTATGTAGCCATTGATAAAAACCACTAACTCCTGTAACCCATTGCCAGCGCTTGTTGTTTTTGCTTTTAAAAGTAATCTCTTCACTGATGGTATTCAGACGTTGCTTCTGCTCAATAGTATAAATGCTGACAGGCAGGAAATCCTGGTCCATAAACATACGGTCATTTAAATTCTGAAATCCAGTAACAGCGCTTAAGATAAACTTTTGTGCCTGGTATTCAATATTCAAACCGGTATTGAACAGTCCACGGCGATAAGTACAATCCTGATCGTATGAAATCTTCCCTGTGTAGTTTTTATATTTTTCATTCTCTTTGTCGTATCCGTCTATAGCTCCTGTATAGTAATAAGGGTATCCTCCTTCGTCACTATAATCATAGCCTATGGTAAAGTCTAGTTTTAGGTTTTCTGAAGGCAGCCAGATAGCATGTATTCGTCCGCCTCCCGCTTCCATATTATCTACTTTTTTCCCATTAAGAGAATTGCGGAAGAATCCGTCTGAGCCCTCATAATAACCACCGGCGGAGAAAGCAAAACAGTCACTCCAACGATGGTAATGGGTTAATGAAACACTGCGGTAGTTACTTTTTGTTCCATAACTCAGTTTTACGTCTGTTCCCTGATAGGAGAATGGAGAGCGGGTATGTACTTTGATTAATCCCCCCATGGTATTGCGTCCGTACAAGGTTCCTTGTGGACCGCGAAGAATATCAATACGTTCTATATCATAAAAATTGAAATCAAATGCAGATTTGTCAATGTAAGGGATATTGTCCACATACAAACCTACCGCAGGAGTGTTGATACGCGAACCGATTCCCCGGATATAAATAGCTGAGGTGAGTCTTGAACCATAGTCGGGCATAAAGAAATTGGGTACCAGTGAACTCACGTTCTTTAAAGTTGTGATTTGGTTTGCTTGCATATCTTTTTGGGAGAGTAAAGATACGGCTGTAGGGAGTTCCCTTAATTTTCCGGTTTCTTTAGGTGAAGCGATAACCACCACCTCTTCTATATCAATGACTTTCGTAGTGTCCTTAGGCAGCGTGTTGATATTTTCCGCAAAAGTTGTTGTAGCCAGCAGGCAGGATGTAATGAATAAAATGTTTTTTCTCATATTTATTGTTTGGTTTTATTTGATACATCACGGATGACCAGAGTTGTTACAAGTTTCTACCAGGCGGAAAATTTATACATTCCACTCTGTATAATCCATGATGGAGAATGATTCCGGCTGCAAAGTAACGGTAAACCTGATATGTGTGCAATCCTAATAAATGAGGATTTTATATTCTGTCTGCCTCAATGTAACCGTTCATCACAGCATAGACAGTTAGCCCGGATACAGATTTGATACCCAGTTTTTCGGTAATATTCTTGCGGTGGGAGATGACAGTGGTCAGGCTGATATGAAGTTTGTCTGCTATTTCCTTATTGATAAGTCCTTTGGTGATAAGTATCAATACTTCTATTTCCCGGATAGACAATTCATGTTCTGTTTTTTCTATATGCATTGCTTTATCTACTGCTTGTTTTCTTGCCTGATGTCCATATTGGCGTAATTGATGGATGTCTTTTATCAAAGAACCTTCATCTTGGTAGATATTCAGCTTGGGGATACCGGATAATTGAGGTTGGTTGTCACCTCCTGCTAATACAATTGTTTTTGGTTTACGAAGTAAAAAGAAGGAAGTATGTTCAAAATAGATTTGGGCAGAAATAAAATAGTGGGCATACATGTCCGGTGTGTCATCCGTCAACTCACCAAACGAATGGAATACACGGATAGTAGCCATTGGAATGATATCTTCCAAAATGTTTTTTAACCCCAGACAAGTAAGGGTATTTGGATCTACTATGGCTATTTCGGGATGATGCATAATGCTTTCTTTGGTGCAAAGATACATATCTTTTAGAAAAAATAGGTTCATAAAGATGAAGAAATCTTCTTTTGGACAACTAAGTCCCTCACTTATTTGTTGTTAGAGTATATAAAGCTTAAAACCTTAACAATATGAAATATGATATAGCGATAATCGGTGGGGGACCTGCCGGATATACGGCTGCGGAAAGAGCTGCTGCCGGAGGATTGAAAACTGTGATTTTTGAAAAGAAAGCCATGGGAGGTGTTTGTTTGAATGAAGGATGTATCCCTACGAAAACTCTTTTGTATTCAGCAAAATTATTGGATAATGCAAAAGGTGCGGCAAAATATGGAATTGCTGTACCGGATGGAATCAGCTTCAATTTGGAGAAAATAATAGACCGTAAAGATAAAGTGGTCAAGAAACTGACCGGAGGTGTAAAACAGACTGTGAAATCTTATGGAGCCGAATTGATAGAAAAAGAAGCGGTTATAACCGGAGAAGATAATGGACTGATTCAAATTTTAGCCGGAGGAGAAAAATATGAAGTGACTTATCTGTTGGTTTGTACAGGTTCGGATACCGTGATTCCACCCATTAAAGGCTTGTCGGAAATAGATTATTGGACTTCCAAAGAGGCTTTGGAAATGGCTGCATTACCTAAATCGCTGGCTATTATTGGTGGCGGAGTAATTGGAATGGAATTTGCTTCTTTCTTTAATAGTATGGGGGTAAAGGTGAGTGTCATTGAGATGATGCCTGAAATATTAGGGGCTATGGACAAGGAAACCAGTGCGATGTTACGTACAGAGTATCAGAAGCGAGGGATTAACTTCCAATTGAATTCTAAAGTGATTGAAGTCAGTCCGGCAGGAGTTACCATAGAAAAAGCCGGTAAATTATCACTGATTGAAGCGGATAAGGTTCTGGTAAGTGTAGGCAGAAAAGCGAATCTGAACCAAGTGGGGCTGGATAAACTAAAAGTGGAAATGGTGCGTAACGGTGTAAAAGTGGATGAACACATGCTTACTTCCCATCCTAAAGTCTATGCTTGTGGAGATATAACCGGATACTCCATGTTGGCTCATACGGCTATTCGTGAAAGCGAAGTTGCCATTAATCATATTCTGGGAGTGGAGGACCGGATGAATTATCATTGTGTACCGGGGGTGGTATATACGAATCCTGAACTGGCCGGAGTGGGAAAAACGGAAGAGGAGTTGAAAGCATCAGGAACTAGCTATCATGTACAGAAATTACCGATGGCTTATTCGGGGCGTTTCGTGGCAGAAAATGAAACAGGGAACGGGCTTTGCAAATTGATTTTGGATGAGGAAGACCGCATTATAGGTTGCCATTTGTTGGGAAATCCTGCTTCGGAAATAATCGTTGTAGCGGGGATTGCCGTTCAATATGGATATACTGTAGAAGAATTTCAAAAAACGGTATTTCCACATCCTACGGTAGGCGAGATTTATCACGAAACACTTTTTGCATAATGTTTTGCATAGATAACCGCTGTACGGATGTTTATTTCAATTTGGCAGTGGAGGAGTATCTTTTAAAGCAGACACAGGGGGATTATTTTGTAATTTGGCAGTCGGAACCTTCCGTGGTCATGGGCAAGAATCAGTCTGTTCGTGCCGAGGTGAATGAGGATTACAGGATAGAGAAGGGCATTCGTTTGGCTCGTAGGTTTTCGGGAGGTGGTGCAGTTTACCATGATAAGGGAAATATTAATCTTACTTTTATAGAAACGACATCGCAACCCCTGTTTGAAGACTATTTGCAGCGTATTGTTGGTTTTCTGGAAACGATGGGAGTCACGGCCTATACGGATGAGCGTTTGGGGATTTATCTGGATGGAAAGAAAATATCGGGCAGTGCGCAATGTATTCATAAAAACCGTGTGATGTATCATTGTACTTTGTTATTTTCTGCAAACTTGGATGTACTTCATACAGTGTTGAAGGGGAAGTCTGATGAATTGGAGTCGATTCCCGGATTAAAGAATATCCGTGCCGTACCGTCTGTACCTAGTGAAGTGGCCAATCTCAATTGTTTTTTGGATGTTTCGGTGAATATCAAACGGTTTATTCATCTTTTGTTTCATTACTTCTTGATAGAAGATGAAAAGAATAGCATTTATCATTTTTCCCGAAAGGATTTGGCGGCAATCGAGTTGCTGAAAGTAGAAAAATATGCTAATGAGGATTGGATACATCACCGGGTCACCTTAAAAAGATTTAAGTTAAAACTTTCTTTTTCAGTGGCTTGTTGTTCATATAAAAGGATTAAAAAATAAAATTATCAATATGTCAAGATTTGAAATAAAAATGCCTAAGCTAGGCGAAAGTATTACTGAAGGAACCATTATATCCTGGTCGGTAAAAGTGGGTGATACTGTCCAAGAGGACGATGTCTTGTTCGAAGTGAATACAGCAAAGGTCAGTGCTGAAATTCCATCTCCCGTAGAAGGCAAGGTGATCGGGATATTATTTAAAGAAGGAGATACCGTACCTGTAGGTACAGTAGTAGCAATTGTAGATATAGATAGTGATGAAGGAATAGGAGAGGCTCTTGTAGAAGAGCAAAATGTACCGCAAGCAGAAGAAACGTCCTCCCATGTACCATCTGTAACATCTGTTCAGGAAGTAAAGGAAGTTCCTAAGGCAATAGCGGCTAAAACAGAAGAAGAGCGTTGGTATTCCCCCATTGTACTTCAGCTGGCTCAGGCTGCACATATTTCGAAAGAGGAATTGGATCGTATTCAAGGAACAGGATATGAAGGGCGTCTGAGTAAAAAAGATATAAAAGCTTATATTACTAGAAAGGAACAAGGTAACATAACCGTAACTGAACCTGTATCTGCATCCGCCCAATCTGTTGAGGCTGTTTCTGTCCGGACTTCTCCAACTGCGCCATCATCGGCTTCCTCTTTAACACTCCCAGTTTCCGGTTCGCAAGAAGGCGTGGAAGTGAAAGAAATGGATCGTGTCCGGAAAATGATTGCCGATCACATGGTTATGTCTAAACATACCTCTCCTCATGTTACGAATGTGGTAGAAGTGGATGTGACCAAACTCGTGAAATGGCGTGATAAGAATAAAGAGGCTTTCTTCCGTCGTGAAGGAGTCAAATTGACTTATATGCCTGCCATAACCGAAGCCGTAACGAAGGCATTGGTTGCCTATCCGCAGGTAAATGTATCTGTAGACGGTTATAATGTCCTGTTTAAAAAGCATATCAATGTCGGTATTGCTGTTTCACTGAATGATGGAAATCTGATAGTTCCGGTGATACATGATGCCGACAGGTTGAATTTGAATGGTTTGGCTGTGACCATTGATACTCTGGCGGTGAAAGCGCGTGATAATAAACTGATGCCGGATGACATTTCGGGTGGTACGTTTACGATTACCAATTTTGGAACTTTCAAGTCTTTGTTTGGTACTCCTATAATTAATCAGCCGCAGGTTGCCATTCTCGGTGTGGGATATATCGAAAAGAAGCCGGCAGTTATTGAAACTTCTGAAGGCGATGTGATTGCTGTCCGTCATAAAATGTATCTTTCTTTGTCATACGATCATCGGGTGGTGGATGGTATGTTAGGGGGGCAATTCCTCTATGCGATAAAAGATTATCTGGAAAATTGGAAAGAATAACCATTCATCACAGTAAAAAATAATATAATGAAAAATATGATATAAAGACCACTGATACCGAAACGTTGAAAAAGTGGTATCATTTGATGGTATTGGGACGTGCGCTTGATGAAAAAGCTCCGTCTTATCTGTTGCAATCATTGGGTTGGTCCTATCATGCGCCTTATGCGGGGCATGACGGAATCCAATTGGCCGTAGGTCAAGTCTTTACCAAAGGAGAGGACTTCCTTTTTCCATACTATCGCGATATGCTGACCGTGCTTTCGGCAGGCATGAGTGTGGAGGAATTGATATTGAATGGCATTTCGAAAGCAACTGATCCCGGCAGTGGAGGACGTCATATGTCCAACCACTTTGCTAAACCCGAATGGCATATAGAAAATGTGTCGTCCGCTACCGGAACGCATGACCTTCATGCTGCCGGAGTGGCGCGTGCCATGGTGTATTATGGACATAAGGGGGTGGCGATCACTTCGCATGGAGAGTCTGCTTCTTCGGAAGGATATGTTTACGAGGCGATTAACGGGGCCAGTAGGGAAGGTCTTCCTGTGATATTTGTATGGCAGGATAATGGGTACGGTATCTCTGTTCCCAAAAAGGATCAGACAGTTGCCCGGAAGTATGCTGATAATTTTTCCGGTTTTAAGAATCTGAAGATTATTCATTGTAATGGCAAAGATGTGTTCGACTCGATGAATGCCATGAGTGAAGCCCGTGAATTTGCCATAGCCCATCGTACTCCTGTTATTGTACATGCCAATTGTGTCCGTATTGGTTCCCATTCTAATTCAGATAAACAGACGTTGTATCGGGATGAAAACGAATTGGCTTATGTAAAAGAGGCTGATCCTTTGATGAAATTCCGCCGGATGCTGTTGCGTTACAAACGTCTTACGGAAGAAGAGTTGCAACAGATAGAAGCAGCGGCAAAGAAAGAACTGTCGGTTGCTAACCGGAAAGCACTTGCAGCGCCTGATCCTGATCCGAAAAGTATCTTTGATTATGTTTTGCCCGATCCTTATATACCGGAAAAGTATAAAGAGGGACTTCATCAAGAAGAAAATGGTGAGAAGGCCTTTATGGTAACTGCTATCAACGAAACGTTGAAAGAGGAATTCCGCCATAATCCGGATACTTTCATTTATGGGCAGGATGTAGCGAATAAAGAGAAAGGTGGAGTATTCAATATTACTAAAGGAATGCAGCAGGAGTTTGGGGATGCCCGCGTGTTTAATGCTCCTATAGCAGAGGACTATATTGTGGGTACGGCAAATGGCATGTGCCGTTTCGATCCTAAGATACATGTCGTTATTGAAGGAGCTGAATTTGCCGATTATTTCTGGCCTGCTGTGGAGCAATATGTAGAGTGTACTCATGAATACTGGCGTAGCAATGGGAAGTTTGTTCCCAATATTGTATTACGTCTGGCCTCGGGTGGATATATTGGTGGTGGACTTTATCATTCTCAAAATATAGAGGGTGCATTAGCTACTTTGCCGGGGGCCCGGATTGTTTGCCCTTCTTTTGCCGATGATGCGGCCGGGTTGCTTCGTACTGCGATGCGCTCTCGTGGGTTTACTTTATATCTTGAACCGAAGGCCTTGTATAATTCAGTAGAGGCTTCTTCCGTAGTACCCGAAGAATTTGAGGTTCCGTTTGGGAAGGCGCGTATCCGCCGTGAAGGTACAGATTTAAGTATGATAACGTATGGAAATACAACTCATTTCTGTTTGAATGTGGCTGAACGCTTGGCTCAAGAGGGGTGGAGTGTGGAAGTGATTGATCTTCGCTCGCTTATTCCACTGGATAAAGAAACTATTTATGCGTCAGTGAAGAAAACAAGTAAGGCTTTGGTGGTTCATGAGGATAAAGTTTTCTCTGGTTTCGGAGCTGAAATTGCTGCCGGAATTGGTACGGAGCTGTTCCGTTATCTGGATGCTCCTGTACAGCGTGTAGGTTCTGTTTTCACTCCTGTAGGTTTCCATCCTATATTGGAAAAGGCTATTTTACCTACTGAGGATAAAATTTATGATGCAGCCAGGACACTGCTGGAATATTAATCAAATGTCCACAGGTTACATGGACCGTTTTATATGTTGTCCGTGTTAATCTGTGGTGAATAAAAAAGAATTATGAAAACAATAGGATTATTTTATGCAATGAATGCAGCCAAGACTTCCCATATAGCTGAAAAGATTCGGGAAGATTTGGGAGGAGTGAAAGTAATAGAAGTCGTTTTGATAGAAAAGGCTTGGCAGAATGATTTTCAAGCGTATGACAATATGATAGTGGGAGCGTCAACTTGGTTTGATGGTGAACTTCCTACTTATTGGGACGAACTGGTTCCCGAATTGGAGTCGTTGGATTTAAAGGGAAAGAAAGTAGCAATATTCGGTTTGGGGGATCAGAAGAACTATCCTGATAATTTTGTGGATGGAATGGGGATTTTAGCAGATGCTTTTCAAAAGGCGGGGGCTGAGTTGGTCGGTTTTACTTCGACAGACGGATATACCTTCAACCAATCGAGGGCAGTACGTGGTGAAAAATTCTGCGGTTTGGTAATTGACCAAGAAAATCAGGCTCAATTGACCAGTAAACGTATTGCTGATTGGTGCAAGCTGATAAAAGAAGACTTTACTTCCAATAAGAAAGAATAATAAAATAATATCGCAAATCATTTATTTACTGTAGGGGCGCATTTAATGCGCCCAAATGTATACAGTAAATCATTTTCGGACAGATTCAATCCTCCTCTATACCTAAATAAGTGGCAACGGCTTCCGCACATCTTTCTCCATCAATACCTGCTGAAACAATTCCGCCGGCATAACCTGCCCCTTCTCCACAAGGAAATAACCCGTTGATAGTGACGTGTTGCAGTGTCTCGTTATCTCGCAGAATCCGTACCGGAGCCGATGTGCGTGTTTCGACACCAATCATCACTGCTTCATTGGTCAGAAAGCCATGACTGCTTTTCCCAAATTGTTGGAAGCCTTTGATCAAACGGCTGGTGATGAATGTGGGCATCCAAAAATGCAGAGGAGAGGAAACTAATCCCGGACTATACGAACTGTCAGGTAAATCATAGCTTAGTTTTTGCGGGTGAAGTCCATCATTCGTTGTGAGGGTGCGGTTTGGCGCATATTGCCTTGTTGCCAGCAGGTGGCTTCTAATGCTTCTTGAAAATACATCATGGTTAATGGACAATGGCCGGTAGTCCATTGACCATTATTTTTATTCGTGGCTTTTAATTCTTCACTTTTCGTTTTTAATTCTTCTGTAAAAAGACTATTGTCCGACAGGTCTTCCGGTCTGATTTCTACTACCATTCCGGAATTGCTCCATTTGGAGCCACGGTTGCTGGGACTCATGCCGTTTACTACAATTTGATGCGGACCGCTTGCGGCGGGAACTACGAATCCTCCCGGACACATACAAAAACTATAGACTCCACGTCCTTCTGCTTGTGTCACAAAGCTATATTCGGCGGCAGGCAGATACTTTCCACGTCCGTTTTTATTATGATATTGTATCTGGTCAATCAGCATGGACGGGTGTTCCAGACGTACTCCTACCGCAATACCTTTGGCTTCCATTTCTACACCATTATCATATAACCACTGATATACATCCCGTGCGGAGTGTCCGGTAGCCAGAATAACAGGTCCTTTGAAAGTCTTTCCGGTATTTGTCTCTATACCTGTGATTTTGTTTTTTCTATGATAAGGGAATCCATTCGTGTTTTGAAATGCACTTCACCTCCACATTCTATGATGGTATTCCGCATGTTTTCAATCACGCGCGGCAGCTTGTCCGTACCGATGTGCGGATGGGCATCTACCAAAATGGAGGTACTGGCACCATGTTGACAGAATACATTCAGAATTTTGTCTACATTACCCCGCTTTTTGCTTCGGGTATAGAGCTTACCATCTGAATAGGCTCCTGCTCCTCCTTCTCCGAAACTATAATTACTTTCGGAGTCAACTTTGTGCTCACGGCTGATACGGGCGATATCTATTTTTCTATCGCGTACATTTTTTCCTCGTTCCACTACGACAGGCCGAAGTCCTAACTCTATTAATCGTAAAGCTGCAAACAGTCCGCCCGGACCTGCTCCTACAACTATGACTTGTGGCTTTCCTTCTACCTTATTGTATATAGTGCGGATAAATTCCTCGTCCTGCGGAACTTCATTGATGTACAGACGCACTTTCAGGTTTACATAGATAGTACGCTGACGTGCGTCTATGCTTCTTTTCAGGATACGAAGGGCATGAATGGTACGTATATCCAATCCCTTGTCACGTCCGATGAATTGTTTCAGTGACTGTTCATTAGCTGCCTGTTCAGGCAAGACTCTTATTTGAAATTCTTGTATCATGGTTCTTGTTTAGGTTATTCGCCTTCCGGCATTAATTTTTTGCGATAATAGGAATTGGCGGTATATAATGCGGCGGCAGGATTGTGTCCTGTCACACGGTCTTTGGTCACCAAAGTTGTAGTATAGGCATTAGAGTATTTGTAGAACAGGCTGTCATGTCCTACGCACAGTCCGATCACCACATTTAACTCTGTATGTGCTTGGTTGAGAAGACGTGCCTGCAGGATAGGGTTACACATAGCAGCACCGATATTCTCACATTCTTTGGGGATTCCAATAGAGGATTTGGCTGCTCCGGCTACTTTGCAGATTACTGAGTAAACCTCAAAGCCGTTAGCACGGAGGATACGGGCAAAAATACGGGCTTCATTTACCAACCCGATACAATAAGCAATTCCTATTTTTTGATATCCCATCTTTCGTGCAAAAGTCATGATTTCTTCCACACGGGTTAACCGGCAATAACCTTCATATTCCACTTCGGCACTGGCCACCATTACGTTGTGGTTTTCGTTATATCGTTTCAGTGCCCATTCCAAGTCTTCTTGTTCCAAATGGGTTGTCAGGCAAAATTCGGGGTAGGTGCGCTCTTTGAACTTGCAGTTCTGTGTGCCGCAATCTACGCAGGTAGGGGTGTGAGATTTATCTTTTGTCATTTTATATCATTCTTCAAATTAAGTCTTAAAGGAGAAAATAGATTTTTATCCAAACAAGGCCCGGAATGCTTCTTCCACTTTTCTGACCGGAATAATTTCTATTTTCAATTTTGATGTATCCATTCCTTGTAAATTATGTTTTGGTATAAGGATTCGTTTAAAGCCTAACTTTTCCGCTTCTCCGATTCGCTGTTCAATACGGTTTACAGGTCGGATTTCACCACTTAGTCCCACTTCTCCGGCCATGCAGGTATCGCGTTCTACCTCTGTATCCATATTGCTGGATAGAATGGCACTGATGACAGACAAGTCGATGGCCGGATCATTCACTTTCAATCCACCCGCAATGTTTAAAAAGACATCTTTTTGTGCCAGTTTGAATCCTACCCGTTTTTCGAGTACTGCCAGAAGCATATTCATACGTCGTAAATCAAATCCGGTGGCAGAACGTTGCGGATTTCCATATACAGCCGAACTGACTAAGGCTTGTGTTTCAATTAAGAAAGGACGGACACCTTCTATGGCAGAGGCGATAGCGACTCCACTCATTCCGTCATGGTCTTGGCTAAGCAACAGTTCGGACGGGTTGCTCACTTGGCGCAAACCATTTTGTCGCATTTCATAAATGCCCAGTTCGGCAGTGCTTCCGAAACGGTTCTTGATGCTGCGAAGAATGCGGTACATATAATGTTGGTCACCTTCAAATTGCAATACGGTGTCTACAATATGTTCCAGTACTTTCGGTCCGGCAATGCTTCCTTCTTTATTGATATGGCCGATTAAGATGACCGGCGTATTTGTTTCTTTGGCAAATTTCAAAATAGAGGCAGAACATTCACGCACCTGTACTAAACTGCCGGGAGAAGAGTCTATTGTTTCAGTGGAGATGGTTTGAATAGAGTCGATGATGACGAGATCGGGTTGTGTATTCTTTATATGTATATAAATCTGCTCCAACGAAGTTTCACAGACGATCAGGCAGTCGGAAGAATTATGCGGGATACGGTCTGCACGTAGTTTTAATTGTCGTGCACTTTCTTCTCCCGAAATATACAATACTTTTCTGTCAGGCAGATGAAGTACGGTTTGCAACACCAAGGTAGATTTGCCTATCCCCGGTTCACCACCCAGTAAAACGAGTGAGCCCGGTACTAAACCACCTCCCAATACCCGGTTCAGCTCTTCGTCTTGCATATCAATTCGAGGCTCGTCTCCTCCGGTTATGTCATTCAGTGTGACAGGCTTGCTTTTTACGGGCTCCAGACCGGATACCGGTCTTTTATTTGCAGGTTCCTTGCGTACAACTTCTTCTACGTATGTGTTCCATGCACCGCAAGACGGACATTTCCCTACCCATTTAGGTGAATCCTGCCCACAGTTGGTGCATACATATACAGTTTTTTCCTTTGCCATATTCTTACGGGATAATTAAAACAGCACAACTTGAGGCTGAATTTGTACAAAGGTAAGGAAATAGTTCTGCATACCAATAAGGGCAGGATAAAAAGTTTTAAATGGCTTTTCCCATTTCGTAAGCCTGTTGCATATAGGGCTTGTCGTTCACTTCACCTTTTTGCCATACGCCGATGGCGGCAATCGTTCCTTTTTCACGAGGTCCTTCCAGGCTGTCGGTGAATCCTCTCAGGCTTTCGAAGGTACGTTCTATCCTGTTTGCTTCAGTCTCGGCCATTGTTGCGATGAAGTAGAAATCTTTATTGCTGATTTCCGTATAACGTGCGCAACTACGGTCTATCAAAGTCTTCATTTGAGCACTCATTGTGTAGAAATATACCGGAGTTGCCAAAACTATGACATCTGCCTTTACCATTTTGTCTATTACTTCGGCGGCATCGTCCTTTTGCGGGCAGGGTTTCTGCAAGTTGCAAGTTCCACAGCCGGTACAATAATTGATTCTTTTGTTCCGTAGGTATATTTTCTCCACGTCGTTTCCAGATTCTTGTGCTCCTTTTATAAACTGATCACACAAAGTATCTGAATTCCCTCCCTTTCGAGGGCTACTAGATAAAACTAAAACTTTTTTGCACATATTTCTTTCATTTAATTGACTGTGCAAAGATAGTTCTAATAGTATTGTGATGAGGTATATAAATTACATATGTTTTTACCTTTCTTACAGTTCACTCTTATCGAAATGAAAAATACCTGAACAAATGGAAAGATTATTCCGTTTTAGTTATTAAGACGTCTTATAAATTAAAGAACTAAAAATAAAACTGAAATGAAGCGTATATTCTTTTTAATATTACTTGCCGTTATGTCAACCGGCATATATGCTCAAACCGATGATAAAGGATATAAGGAAGGGGCATGGGTACTGAATGGTGTTACCGGTCTGAATTTGTCACAAACCGCCATGACTAACTGGTCGGCCGGTGGTGAGAATGCCTTATCGGGAAACGCTTACCTGAATGGTTCGTTGACTCATAAAAATGGAAACTGGCTATGGGTGACTAATCTGATATTGGATTATGGCCTGTCCAAACAAAATCGCAGGGAATGAGAAAGACTACCGATAAAATAGGCCTTTCTACCCAATTAGGATATTCTACTAATAATGTATGGTATTATACTTTAATGGGAGACTTGAATACACAATTTGCCAAAGGATACAACTATCCGGACAAGACTCACTATATTTCGAACTTCTTTGCACCGGCTTATTCTAATATCTCATTAGGTATGGAGTATCGCCCTAAGAGTAACTATTCTGTTTTTCTTTCTCCGGTTTCTGCAAAAATGACTTTTGTGGAAGATGATTATCTTTCGGAGATAGGAGCTTTTGGTGTGGATCCGGGAGACCGTTTCAAAATAGAATGCGGCGCTTATCTGAAAGGCAGGGCCGAGATGCCACTTATGGAAAATGTGAGCATGATTACAACAGCCGATTTCTTTACTCCTTACAGTAGCCAGTTTGGTAATGTGGATGTAAATTGGGATGTATTGATCAGCATGAAAATTAATAAGTTTTTGTCCGCCACCATCAATACGACTTTGAAATATGATAATGATGTGAAGACTTTTGAAGAGGATGGAACTAAAAGAGGGGCGAAAGTTCAGTTCAAAGAAATATTGGGGGTAGGTGTTGCTTATAATTTCTGACGGGGGATAGTTTCACCATAGATTACACAGATTCACAGATTATGTGGATTTATAACGGTTCACACGGATTATGACGATTGATACTAAAGAGTTGGGTCAACTAAATCTGTGTGAATCTGTGTAATCTGTGGTGAATCCTCCTTGTTTTTCCTTCTTTTTCAAGTATTGCCAAAAATTCTGGCTCCTTGATCTCTGGCTGTTGCTGCCAATAATTATTTAATGCTTCATTATCGGCTTTTTGCATTGCCTCAATTCGTTTGTAATCTTCTGTTTGGTATCTTACAACATAAGGGCTTTCACCTACGATTGGAGTATTACCATACCATAATTGACCAACCTCTGGTTGTTTCACTGCAAAGATTGAAGACCCCATACTAAAATCGGTCTTGGATAATTCTTGATATTTAATAATCCAAGAATCGTTTCTATAGTATAAGTTCAATAGATAAAGCGCAGCCATCGAATGTAAAAGAGCTTTTATATTACCATCTTTGAGAGAAGCAAATCTATCATGTTTTACAGCTTGATATGCTTTTTCCCAAAATGTACCAGCTCTTTTATGGGCATTCTTTAATGGTCTTAGAATTCGATTCTCTTCTTTGGTTAAATTGAAGAATGGAGCAACAACCAAAACTCGTTTATCATGTATCGCCCATTTTATATCAATAAGTTTTAAGCAATCCTCATCAAAAACAAGTTTTTATCTCCACGTTGTTTTGTCCCGCCATTGTCATAATACAATTCCTTGGAAATTGCTTCTATCTGGACGCAACATCGTATAAGTAAATCTGCGATATAGGGTGAAAAAGTCTCCAATTGAGAATTACATGGTTGAGTAATTTCTTTACCATGCTCATGAGTAGTAATTTCATCCGTTATAAATATAAAATTAGAAACATTAATGAACTCTTTTTCGAGACTCAAATATGTCTGCCAAAATATATCTGATTTTTTCATATAAATAAAATTTATCCATCACTGCCCTATAAAAGAGTGGACAGCAATAAATTACTAACAATATTCTATTTTGTAAATTAAACGTAATCTTTCCTCCTTGCATCCAATACTTCAGAAAACAGTTCCATCTCTCTTTTGGAAATACCCAATCGTGTTGCCATTTCTCGCCATCCTTTTACGACTTCAATTACTTCAGAAATAATCTTTTCCGCTATTTTACGATTAAGCATATAATCTTCGCAAGTATCAAGTAAAATACCCAGTTCTGCTTTATTGGAAGTTGATGAGACAAGCAGACTCTGAAACTCATTCAGAGTAGGATTCATATCGTATGCCGGAGAAAGTGTCCAGCCTTTCGCAGTCAAAAGAAAGCCATGATTGCGGAAATGGTCATCACTATTGCCGATGCAGATATTGAATGCAACTCTGCGATACAGTTCTTGCAGATTATCCTCCACGTTAGTACAATTCTGAAGTATGAAATCGACAATATCCAGATAGCCATGGCCGGTATTAGCATTGTCACCATCATTCAAGCCCAATAGAGTCATGGCTGAAGCAAAATGTATACGCTTACCATTTTCCCTTCTGTCAAATCGTCGAGAAAGCAAAGTATGGTATTTGTCGCTTGTAGAGATTACTCTTGTATCCGCAGCATTGACACCAGCCTTCTTTGCCAACAGATGTGAAAAATGTTCCCAAAATCCAACATCATAATCATCTTTGTGGGACGGAAACTTTGCTATATACAAAATCTTGTTCTCGTCAATTACACTTGCCTTTGGACGCGCTCCGCCAAGAGAAGAACCAGGTTGTACCAGTTGAGCAATCCAACGCATTTCGGGTAACCTGTTCTCATCTTCACTTTTCTCTATTTCGGAACTAGCTGCAATCAACTCACGAATATCTGTCAGTGGTGGTATGCGTAGGACTTCGCTTGCATTGATATAATCTCCATTCATTGATTCCTTGAATCGAAAAGCTCCCATGCGAGAAAAGTCCTCAATCCCGATAAGATAGTCTAATGAAGAAAGCCGACGTACCGGACGCTTTTCTTCCTTTGCAAGAATCTGCTCCCGACGATTTATCAATGTACGCCCCCACCTGTCTGGAAGGGCATCAGAAAAACATCCGAAAATATCCTTGCCGGGAGCCGTGTATTGCTGACCGGGATAGTTGTTCAAGTCATCACTAAGAAACAGACTTCCATAGTCCTTAAGCCATTCATCATTATAGCAAAATCCATAGCTGTCAGAACCACGAAGGGATTCGTAATTCAGCTCTCCAATTAGCCTTGGTTCTTTCAGCCAATCAAAATCAGCAAATACATAGAGTTTTTTCATACCTTATCTTTTTTGGATGCCCTTTCCCGCTGTTTAAGACTTAAATCCTGTAATGCTTTTCCCATTGCATCTTCTTTTGCAAGCAGAAGAATATCATCATCTAGTTGAAGCGCATAAAGCACCCTGAGATAAATACCTATTGCTACCGTCGGTACACCTTTCTCTATACGTGAAACCGTAAGAGGTGAACAGGTGGCACGTTCAGCGACTTGGGCAATACTAAGATTCCTGCGTAATCTGGCCAGCCTGATCTGTTCTCCTACTATCTGCATCTTCTGCTCCAACTTTCTTGGCAACTTGGTACCCATCGTACTTTTCGTCATAGCTCAACATATCATATAATATGCAAATATACTATTTTTCATCTATTTAATGATGTGTTATATGTAAAAATCGCAAGAATAGAAGATATGATATTTAAGTGGTTCTACACTTTTTCAAGCGAATAATTCAAATTCGCACACTTTTTCCAACGAATCAGGCTCCTTTCATACACTTTTCCATCAAAATTGAGGCTTGAAATCTACACTTTTCCATGAAATCAGCAACTTTACTTTATCTGTAGCTAACACTTGAAAAGGGACCCGGGTAGCATTTGAAACGTGTACCACCCGATAGGTTTTGCAAAGTTAATTAAATTTGTTTATTTATCATATCTTGTGTTTCTTTCATTCTGTACGATTTTTCCGTCATGTTCAGTAGAATCGCCTTGTGCGTTAGCCTGTCTACCATTGCTGTAACTAGTACTTTGTCTGCAATAATCTCGTCCCATCTGTTGAATGCGAGATTTGTTGTAATGACGGTTGTTTTCTT